>Ga0255781_10000467_pt1 | contig 32354 bp, 53 predicted proteins | sample 101ome_21_FD_179979 | JGI IMG/M metagenome (GOLD analysis project Ga0255781, IMG submission 179979) | Coastal salt marsh microbial communities from the Groves Creek Marsh, Skidaway Island, Georgia - 101413BT metaG (version 2) | ecosystem: Environmental > Aquatic > Marine > Intertidal zone >... | reverse complement strand
GAATACTTTTATTTGATTCATTTCTTTATGAGCAAATACAAATGAATCCGTAGAACTGGAATTAAGTTCGTTTGCTTTATATTTTATTTTTTTAATAAATGTATTTACACTTTGTTTTATTGGTTCGTTTAAAGTGTAAAAACAAACAGGAATTGGAAAAGTGTTCTGTACTATTCCTTCTGGCATTAACTAACATTTCCTGTTAATAAAACATGCGAAGCACTTATAAAGACTAAATTACATAAACCGTTTGCCCCGACCGTAGCCGTTGCAGTTGCACTAGCACCCTCAGCAACAAACATGGTCGTTACTGCGGCACTAATTGTTCCAGTAGCCCCATTGGTGCTAATTACTGAAATTACATCACCGGTATCGAACGTAGAAGCCGGAACGGTAAAGTTTACATTCGCACTAGAATACAAAACGTGATTCCCTACGTCGCCAATTGCAAACGTATACGCATCTGTTTTCGTTGTACCGGATTTAGGTACATCTCGTAAATTGCCATCGCCGTCCGATAACGTACCTGATGCGCTTACGCTTACCGCTGAATCAATTGTTTTATTAGTAAGTGTTTGTGCTGAATTTAAATCAACATCTCCCGTATCACCCTTAGCGCCAAATATTTGCCAGTTGCTTGGACTGCTACTTGGAGTATTGTTTAGATTAGAGTCTGTTCTGGAAAGATAACTATTGCTATCACTTTCAAGAAACACTACATCGTTGGTCTGATATGTGGTCGTCGCGGTATAATTTCCTTGCGCACGAAATCCCGTTTCAGCCGGTGTTGAACTATTTTCAAATCTACTTACAAGAGCAACTAACCCAGTACCCGTGGCCGATGCGTTTACTTTATCCCCAGCCGCCATATTTATCGGGGCATCAAACGCTTTTAACGTAGTATCCCCAGTAACGGTTTGTGTTAATAAACTTAATTCGCTACTGGTACTTGAATCAAAATACGATAACGTTACATCAAGATTCCCACCAGTAGGGTTTGAAATTAATAAACTATGTAAAGATGCTTCAAGAGTCGCCGGAACTGTCATCAAGGTTGTCGATGCGGTTCCGATCTCTATTGGTTGTCCTACTAATGCCATTATATTATCCTCCGAAAACTAACGCCATGGCGACGGCTTGAGTCGTTGATTCACCCTTTGGCTCGTATGTATTATCAACAAGGTTTGTAACATCCGCTGTTTGCAACGTTACATCACCTCCCCTAGTATTAAAGCTGGTAACAGCACTACCCACATCAAATGCCGCTGAGTTCCAATTTGCTCCATCATATATTCGCAACGCCCCAGCACTTGAAATATATACCAAAGCTCCTTTTTGCAACGCATCTCCATCGTTATCAACGCTTGGATTCGAATCTTTCACCCCTAAATAAATGTCATCAAAGGAATCAAATGAATTTGCCGCTGATGTTGCAAAACCTGATGCGTTTTGTGAATGGGCAAGTGCTACTGCTTGAGAAGATGCCGCCGCAAGAGCAGATAATTCAGCAGATTGCGCTGATAATAACGCCGCCGCTTGACTGCTTGCCGCTGATGTTGCACTACCTAATATATCGTCCACATACGCTTTACTTGTCGCGTGGCTTGATGCCGTCGGGGTTTCATTCAAACCAGTAATACGGTTGCCCCCCATTGCTAAGTCGCCAGACATCGTTCCACCTGATAAGGATAATTTCAGCGCATCTTGCGTTTCCATCTGTCCTTTATTCACCACGCCGCTGGTGGTGCTTGCGCTTGCAATTTCTAATATCGTATTGCTACCCATGTGGAGCGTACCGGTCATAGAACCGCCCGTTAACGTTAATTTGGTTGCTAACACGGAATTCATCGTATTCGCAAAATCGGCATCATCGTTGAGCGCATCGGCTAATTCACCTAGTGTATCTAAAAGGGCCGGCGCTGAACTTACCAAAGCCGCAATTTCCGTATCCACATAATTCTTTGTCGCGGCATCGCTGTTATTTATCGGTTCAGATAACCCAGTTATAGTCGCAGTGGTTGTCGCGTCCATATTCAGGCTACCGTTTATAATCATATTGCTAAATGTTGATGTGCCATTACTGGCATTTACATTTCCTGTTAAATCACCACTATATGAACCATGAAATGTACCAAAAACATTCCCAGCCGAAACAGTCGTTGCAATTACGCTGTTAGCCGAAACTGGGCCGTTAATTTTAGTATTAGCAGTAATTATTGAAAATGTACCGGTTGTAGCGGCTGATGCCCCTATAACTACATTATCTAAACTACCACCACTAACGGTAAGTAATGATGTTGTTAATGCACTTGGGCTGAATTCACCACTTGCGGTAAATGAACCATCGACACTTAAACCAGCGGTCATTACAGCCGATGCGTTGACTGTTAATTTGCCCCCCAGCGTTAATGTATCTGAACTACTACCGCTTTGAAAATCTTTTAAATGCGCCATTAATTCTCTTAACGCATTATTAACTAATGACGGGGCCATGCCTTCGGCCAGGTTGATACCATCGATATCCGTGTTTGATGATGCGGTCGAATTGTATTCGGATAATTTTGTTTTTGCCATTTCTTATTCCTGTGTTATCACTCTTGAACCACTTGCCGCGCCAGCAACATTTATACCCATGCGCCGCAAAATCTCGTTGTAAATTGTTTGATCAAGTTTAGATAAATTAGCCAATATTTCTTGTTGTCTTGTTGGGTTTAATTCTAATAACATAGATGCAACCCTATTAGCTTTATCTGGTGTTGGGTCTGTGCTTTTTATAACGTAACTTAATATCCCGCGTAATAAATTTGTTTTAGGGTCTTGCGTAACTTCAACACGTTTTTGGTCTTTAAAAAATTCTTCCTGTGCTAATTTTGGTTGTGTAACACTACCACTTGTTAACGCAATATCAACATTCTTCATTTGTAATTCTTGGTCTAACTTTTTAATTAATTTTTCATAAGAATCTTTACCCAAAACACTTTCATATTTATCACGTATCTGTTCATTCCTATACAAATCACCTAAAACGTTTGTACCATCATCTTTGTTCATACGTGCGGTTTGTATTTTTTCACGAACCAAATCATACATACCAACTTTAAACGCATCACGTTCAGCATCATTTCTTAAATTTTTGTATAGTTTTTCAAACTCTTGCGCACTTGTATCCCTTTTCAACATTGTTTTACGCGCCAGGTTTATTGCATCTTCTGCTTCATATCTATCAATATAAATTTGGCGTGCCGCTTTATATTCTGGCGGCGCAACCCTATCAACTTCACTCATAAATTCACGGCGTATGCCTTGTAATTCAATTAACCTATCATCGTCCGCTGGCGAACGGTTACGGCTTTTCTTTAATGTTTGAATTTGTTTATCTAACCCTTTTTTAAAGAAGTTTATGCCAGCCAAACTTATACCTGATTCTGGGTCTTTTAAAATTTCTTCAAACGTTGGTGGTATCTCACTCCGTTTTCCAAATTCCACCTTATTTTGTCTATACTTATCATAAATATTCTTAAAACCTGGCCGCATGACGATTTCGCGAATTGTGTCGTTGTAAATATATTCGTCATTTGTCATTAACTTATCGTACTGTTTTCTTGCAACTTCCTCCACATTATTTAAATGCTGTTCTTTTAAATCAAATGCAGATTGATTCACATCTAATGCTTCTTTAAAATCACCCATTAAACGCGATGATTGCCCGCCTTCTCGAATATCTAAAATATCTTGCGTTGTTTTTATACTTCCTGGATATCTTGCGGTTAGTGCGGCGAGCGATTCTGTTTCTGGCCCAATAACATCAGCCAAAATAACTGGCTTGGGTGAATATGTACCCGCACCACGTGTTAAAAAGTCATCACCCCTAAATTCTTGCAATAATGGGTTAATTTCACTTATATCTTTTTTATCCCTTTTTATTGCGCCTAATACTTCTAATTCAGCTAATCTTTGTATGGCATCACTTTTATCAGTCCCAAATAACTTGTCATATTGTTTGCTTAAAAAATCAGGCAACGGGGTTTTGCTTGCTACCTTGCCAGCCAATTCACCCCCAACACCTAACCCACCAGTAATCAGCGCACCCGTTCTAGCACCCGTGGCCCTTTTACCAGGTAATTCACGCAAACCACCTTCTGTTCCACCTACTGCCGCACCACCCAAAATATAACTTGCTAATTTTGTGCCAGCACCAATGTTTTTGGGTTTTGGAAATTTATCAATAATTGAACTTACGCCTTTTGCAAACATAGGTAAACTTGCAACCGTACTGGTAACTTCGGCCGCTGTTTCAGCGCGTGGGTTTTGTTTTTCAAACATTTTTCTGGCTAAATTAATTTGCGCCAAATTTTCATCATACGTTCTATCGCCGAAAGTAGATTTCATTAACGCTTCAATTTCATCAGCCGCCCCCAGGGTTGGGGTTTGCAATAAGGCACGTCCCATGCCATATTGTTGGTCAAGTGTTTTTGCACTTAATAGCGATCTAAAATCATCAACACTAAGTTTATTTTGTCTACGCAAATCATCTAAATGCCTAAAAACCTCGCTTTCAGGATCTAAACCCTGTTCAGGCGCAAGTTTACGTATTGTGTTTAGTTGTTTTTGTATGTTACCCAAATCTGCCGCTGGTTGGCTCATCGCTTCTAAATCTTTTTCGCTAAAACCAGTACCAATATCAGGCGTACTTTTCTGCGCTTCCAAAATTGCTTGTATTTCTTCTTTTGTCATTTCTTAGCCTTTTTGCCTTTAACTATTAATGCCTGGGTAATTACCTTGCAAACCTGAGCCAGAATTAACCGACATAAAATAAGGGTCTAATTTAAACATTTCACGTGCTTCCTCGTAATAACGTTGGCCATCAGCATCAGTTAACAATTTACCCTGGTTCATATCGTCTTGTAATTTTTTCGCTACGTGTTTTTCACGGTCTGCAAAAACATTGGCCGCTTTTTTTAGCATTCTGCGGCCGTCTGCCGTCATACTTAATGATGGGAATGCCGCTAAAAACTTTTGCATTTCAAAATCTGTGGTTGCGCCTGAACCTGGTACGCGTAATTGTGGTGCGTATTGATTTCTAAATGCTTCAGCCGCTTCTAGTGCCGTAACATCAGTATCATTTATACCAAATAATTTTTTCATTTGCGCTTTTGTACCAGTAAACACACCACCTTTTTCATCCATTTTTAATGCTTGAAAAGTTTCCATTAAATTATCAACACCTTTGGAAAACTTTACCGCGCTTGCCCCTGGGTTTACGTAATTTTCCATCAAATAATCATAATTTTTTTCACGCCCCATTTTTTGTAACTCAAGGGTATTTTCTCTTTCTTTTAAAGTAATTGCGGCATCTTGCTCAGCTTTAATAACAGCGGGGGATTTAACAGTTGTTAAAGATACTGGTGGCTTTTGTATAATGCTCGATTTTGCTAAAATATCTTGCGGTATCGGCGTTCCATCTGCATACAAAAATTGGCCACGTTTATCAAACATTGCTGTAAATTTGTTGCCTTTTTCATCAGCCATTGAAATTGCTTTGTAATCACCTAACCCAGCTTTTTTATAAGCCGCTTCTGCGGTTAGTTTATTTACATCTAACATACCCTGTTTATATAATTTATCAAACTCGCTGTCGGCTAATTGTTGTTTAAATAATTGTTGTTGCATTGCGCTTTTTGTATAGTCTTGCAAATTTTCTGCAAAATTTTGTTTTGGGTTACTAAGCGCTGTACCCAACATAAATAATTGGTTTTGCGGCAAATTAGCTAAACCACTAACAAGTTTATCTGCAAACCCCATTGGCTTTGGCGCTTGTTGCGCTGGTGGTGTAACGCCTAACGCAGTACCCAATAACCCGCTTCGTTGTTGCGCGCCTTTTGAGCCACTTATGCTGGCGTTATTAGCCGCCAAAAAATCACTAGGTTGGGGCAACTTTGGTCTACCCGCTATTGCGCCTTGCCCTTGCCCTATAACTGATGGGTTAAATGCTGGCCCTTGTTGTTGTGAAAACATTGCTGGCATTCCTTGTTTGCGCAACGTTTCATCGAATTGTGATTGTGCTTGGGCCATACCTAAATTCGTACCGGCTTGCCCAGGTTGTTTAAAAACTGGTGGCATTCCACTCATTTTATATTCCTTTTAAAGTATTCCTGTTAACGCACCTACGCCAGCAAGAGCCGCGGTATATGGGTTAGATAAAGCTAATGCCTGGCCTAAACCAGCACCCATAGCCGCACCACCTAACGCACCGCCTAAACCACCACGGCTTACCGGTTGTGTTGTTACTGTGCCTAATGGCGCACCGTATGCCGCTGATAGGTATTGTTGCAATTGCGCACCTGGTAAACCTTGTTGAAAGTTAAACCGGTTTATTGAATCTTTTAATGCTAATTCTTGATACCCTTCACCTATCTGGCCTAATTGCATCATTTTGTTTATATCATCATAATCAGTTGCCGCCATTGCTGGTGCGCCTTGCGCCGTAGCTAATTGCCGCGCACGTTCCTGGTTATAATTATCAAATGCTAATGCACCAGCCGTATCACTTAACGTTGTTGCCAGTTGGCCAGTTGCCCTATCAATTAAATCATTTTGTGCGCCTGACCCATAACGGCCGGCCATTGATGCCTGGCTATTAATTTGGTTAACCGCATCAAAAAAACTTTGTGTTGCCGCATCACTTGCCGTTTGAAACCTATTTTGGAAATACGGGTTGGTAGCACTTGTATAATCACCTTGAATGGTATTTAAAAATTGTTGTTGCGCCGCTGGTACTAAAGGGTTGCCCATTGCCGCTCTATTTTGTGCCGCATCTAATGCCGTGCGTGTTTGCTCACTTGCCCCAACATACGTTTGGTCAGGGAAATAAGTAGGCATACCACCCTCATATAACCTTTGCGCCTCCTCCAAACCATATTCAACAAATGGCGCTTGGGTTGGGTCTAATTTTTGATAAACCGTTTGACTGCCGCCGCCGCTCATATTTTCAACTCCTTAATATATTTTCGGGGTCTGAACCCCAGTTTTTTTGCTTTTTTCTCCCAACCTTTTCGCCAGGATTCGAAAGCAATTTTTTTACAACCTACTGAAATGGTTGCTTGTTCAATTAAAGTCCATTTAATTAAATCATCAATATGCGGTTCACAATAACCCGCCCATAAAAAAAACACGCCGTCATTTTGTTTTCTACCAACAATAAAACCAGCGGGTTTTTCTTCATTTAACATTAGCCAGAGCAACGATGAACCCATCACCACGTCCGCATAGATATCTTCAGGAATCCACGGCTCTGGACTTTTTTTTAGTACAATTTCTAACCTGGGTTTTACATAACCCCAATACGTTCGTATTTCTGCGGGTTGAACAAATTTTTTGTCAATCACCCAATAACCAGGTAACTAAATGTTGCACTTGCCGCGGTATTAATACTATGCGCAATTGTTGCTGACCCATCTGTTTTCTCAGTTACAAACATATCATTCATAAATGTTGCTGATGCTGTATTTGTTGGCATAAACAAAACTACACTTTCAGCACCTAACCTACTATCAATTATACTTGTAGCCGTAGCACTATTTGCATTTAAATTAATTGTGCCAGTTGCATTTATTTTGCCACCCATAGCATTGTTTACAACTTCAGATATTTGCCTCGGTTCAGCGCCACTATAAGGCAAAACACGGTACTGGGTCATCTATTACCCCTTTGTTTTATATCTAATTCAACGCCCACCGCTGATGTATAACTACCACTTGGCAACACCTTAACTCTATGATATCTTCCATGGCTTCTAACTGCGCACCGGTTTTCTTCATCAGCACTTGCAACACTTCCAAACGTAACATCCCCATCTAACCTTGCGCGGCTTGCAATAGATACATTTGCCGTACCACCATTTATTTGTGGTTTTGCTAATGTAATGATACTGTTTTGGCCAACTAAATCACCGGTTATAATTTCTGAATTTGCATTAGTGCCACTAAAAGCAACAATTTTTTGATCTTCCACACCGGCCAACAAAGTATTATTTGCAACCCAAAATCTATCATCTAAACTAATGCCCAAATCATCTAAACTTGTAGAGTAATTATCCAACGATTCAAGTGTTATACCTTCTGTTTCAACACTTGCAATAAAATCAGCGGTTGTTTCACCCCTAGACCATTTTTGAATTTGCCAATTATAAATTAATATTGATTGAACAGAACTATTGTTTGTATACAACCAAAACACACAACGCCTTACAGGGTCAACCGCTACACTCATATTATTTAACAATGCTAACTCAGCATCATTAAAAAAGAATCTATCTATTTTTTCAGCGCCAATTGGTTGCACTTTTGTTCCATCGCACAAATAAAAACCATCATCAGATAAAAAGAATGATAAATTACCGTACTGTGCAATTGATTTTGATTCTAAACAACCCAAACCACGGCTAATTGTATCAAACTGAAAATACAATGGTGCGCCGGCATAGGTCATTCTTGAAATACCTTTTTGCAAAAATATTAGCGCAAATTCACCTCCGCTAATTCCTTGTATATTCCCGCCATCGGGTATTATCTGAAAATCTGATTGGCTTGTTGGCCCACTTGACCAATCTGTTTCGTCGTTTATATCTGACCATAAAACTTTGTTAGGTTCTTCGTTTGTTCTACCGCAAACTACAAAATCTCTAACTACGCTTACAAAATGCGCGGTTGGCGCGGCACTTGCTAAATCAGCAAAATTACTACTTGTACCAATTGTGTACGCCTGAACGATTTCTTCCCCATTTGCCGCTAAAACTACTTTACCAAATTGTGCCGTTGACCATCTACCACTTTCACCCGCACTATAATTACCGGCTTGGCTTATATTAGATAAATCTAATGTAGATGAACTATATTCATATAATTTTGTGTTTGAACTTGCAAACACTTTGGTGGTTTCACCAAATCTACCCGAAAATACCCCATTTAAATTTTCACCAGCATCATTACTAATTTCTGATACCGTTGGCAAAGGCCCATACCCTATTTGTTGTGGTATAACATTTTTAGCTTCTACCAACGCACCAGCAACCGGCGGTTGATCAGGTAACCATTCTGTAAAAGTAATTTTTTCCATTTACGTAACACTCATTGCCATTGGGTTGCCGCTAAATTCAGCGCGATCATCGCTCGATGTTAATTGTATTCTTGCCCGATCATATAAACTTGCCCACACCGCTAGTCTTTGGTCATTCATCAAAAAAGGCTCGCTTTCTGATAACGTTGCATACAATAAACAATCCGGTGCATTCACCAAAAATGTGTTACTAGTATTGCTATCGCTTAAAAAATCAGGCGCGGCATAATACAACAACTTTCCCGTATACGTTGTATCTGGTGTTGGCCCAAATACAAAACTAGTACCATCCATTGTATAAAAAACCGGTTTACCGGTTTCAGTTGTTCTTGCCGTTCTAAAAAACGTTGTTGGTGGCAAAAAATCCAATTGCGTAACCGGTGTACTTTGTATATGCAATTCCCGTAATTCTAAAAAATCACTAGGTATAGAAACATTAGCCGCATTAATTGTTAAATCAACATTAGTTAACATTTGCCGCAACCGCAAATCCCTACGCATACGCAATTCACCCAATTTTATAAAATCCGTAATTTGGGTTGTTAAATCATCACGTCCCAGGTAATTTGCAACCATTGTTTGCAATTCTGAATATGTACTAAATGCCATTTAAACCCGTCCTGTTCTGGTTCTAAAAAACCGGTTCTCGCTGTCATTCAACCATGCCTTAAACGCTTTTTCATCTAATACCTTAAAACCACGTAATATACCTTTTTTATTTAAACTATCAATAACAGTCATAGGTATACTTGCAATTTTATTCCCAAACAAATGATCAGACCACGTTGCACGCTCATCGTATGAATTAAATTCTTTTTTGTTCTTTTCAATTATTTCGGTGCAATCCTGTACATCTTCAACAATACATTGGCCGTCTATTTTGTGATAAATAGTGTTTTTATAATTATTCATTTTTTTGTTTTTTTCAAAATAGGAATAGGGGGCTGGGTTTTTAGGAACTTATGGAGATTGTGGTAGCCCCCCATTACCTAGTTAATTACGATAAATCAGCAATAATTCCTGATGCCCCTTCGTTTAATACAGCAAGGGTTACTTCAGTTACTATTTGCTGTTTTGCCGCCTGGTCGCCAGCAACATTTAAATCGTTCGTTTGGAACGGTCGCAAATACGCCAACTCCAAAAACTCCGGATCTAAAACCAGCGCCACATCATCAGCCGAATTCCCCGCTACCATAAATCTATTAGGTACAACTGATATTGTTCCAAAATCGGACATATAAATATCAGCCGCGCCAATAATAGTGGTTGGCGTGTCCTGAGGGGCCATATAACGTTGAGCCGCAATTCCTGCGAAGCCGCTAACTGTCTGTTTATGTGCTGGTGAAACCATTAAAATAGATGGGTCACCACCGGCCTCATAAACTTCTTTAACAACGGTTTTTAACATATCCTCAGTGAACGTTCTTTCCGCTTCTGTACTATCTGTTCTTGCAGTTGAACCCAAAGAACCAGCAACACCGGCTGAACCAAAATCTCCATTTGTATTCAACCAGGTTTGTAGCCCGCCCATCGTTCTTGCTTCTGCGGCTGAACCAGCATCTTTAATTTGATTTGATAAAGCAATTGCCTCCAAATCCCTCTTTAATTCTTTACTACCTTTAGCCATTTGGTACGCCTGTTCACTCTTGCGGCCAGCTTTATCCACCGCTTCCAATGTACGGGATACACTAATGGTTTTTTGTAGGATTTGACACTGATTGTTTAATCGTGTTGTCGCGCTCAGTGTTGATGTTGATGCGTCCGCGCCTTCTATTGCGGCATTACTAACGTTTACACTCGCAAGCGAATCGGTTTGCCATTCATGTAAAGTTGAGGCGGCTTTGGTTGTGCCTATACTATTCATGAATGGGGTGTCGGTTGGGCTAATCGAGTATATTACATCTTGTAAATCTTCCCTTGAGCCAACCGCGGCATGATTTGAAAATACTGCCATTGTTATAACTCCTTTTTAAATTATGGCTTCAAAATACTTTGCGGCATCTTTTAAATTGCCTGTTTTTTTAGCCTGTTTTTTAATTTGTCCAATCCTATCCAATTCAGCATTACTAGGGGTGGCGACACCACTTTTTACCATTTTTGGCGCTTTCTTAACCTTTTTCATTATTTCCGGTTTCGATTCGCGTACCTTTTTGGCAAACGTAGCATCATACAAAATTTCCATCAAACGGCTATCAATTAAAGTACCAAATTCTTGTTCTGTTACTCCTTTTGATTTGGCATAAGCAAGCATTTCCTCCCTTGCTTTATTGCGTGCGTTTGCATCTTGTAATTCTGGTATCCGCTCTAACAACCTTTTGCGTTCTGTCATTTTTTGCCGCTCAAACATTGCCTGGTTTTGCGCTTGTTGTTCTCTGACAAGGCGCGCCCGTTCCTGTTCAATCTGCGCTAAATGCGCTTTACGTTGATTTGCTTCCCCTAATTTTATTGCGTATTGGGTTGGGTCAGTTTCTTGTAAATGTGAAAAATCTTGCTCTTGTTTATTTAGAAAATCTGCAATTTGTTGTAACTTTGCATCATAATCAACCCGCGTTTGCGTTAACTGGTCAAGTGTAAGTTTTTCATTTTGCAAATTGCTTTTTAATTGTTCAATTTCCTTTGTTTCATGTGCAAGTTTCTCCATTTTTTTTCGAACATTAGCCTGGAGTTGATAATTTTGTATTAATTCTGATTCGGTAACATCATGTTCTTCGCCCTCGGCTTTTATACGCCAGGTGCGTTCACTTTGTGCCTCGCCTTCCTCAACACTATCATCAACACCTTCCTCCACCACCTCATCACCCGCTTGCGCGGTTTCTTCAGTAGCTTCTACTGCTTCATTAACAGGTTCATTTTCTTTGGTTGGTTCACTTTGAGGTTGATCTTGCGATGCCTCGGCCTGTTCCATACGTTCTAAAAATTTGCCCGCCGCTTGTTCTAAACTTAGCGATTCCATGCCTTGATCTGTTTGTGGTGTTTCCTGGTTAACAGTTTCGCTCATTTATTTTCCTTTTAAAAAAATTTCCATTTGCTTTTTTGAACAGCTTGAGAATATGCAATGCCCTCAAAATGTCCAATAATCTTTTGTAATGCCTTTATCATCCTGTATGCTTCTTCCCTTCCTTCAAAATCTTCAACCGCACTATTAGCAATTAAAGAAAGGTATTCATTAACAATTGTTTCAACTGATTTTTTAAATGCCGTGTTTTCTAATAATTCACGTGCTTCCTGTTCTGTCATGTTATGGGCCTGTATATGTTTCGTTTAACCTTGCTTGATCAAAATCTGAACCCATTCCGGAAAATGTATATCTATTCTTTTTTGCTTCTGCTTCTTTTGTTTCTTTGTCTGATAAAAAATCTTGATAATTCGCTGGTAAAAATATTGGTACATCAGCAACTACCGCCGGTATACCAAATTCAAACCCAGTTGGTAAATTTTCAGTAAACCCAGCAACACCCGATCTAAACATCAAATCTTGTTGTTGTGGATCACTTAATAAACCTAATTGATTTGTTTGTGGGTTAATCCCATAAAAATTACCGCTTAAATTGGAAGCCATTATATCGCTACCTGGTGTTATTTGCATTGGTACTAAATTGCCATAATACGGACTTAATACCTGTGTTGTTGGTGTTGTTCCAAATCCTGATTGTGCCGCCGGCAAATTATTCGTAATTACATTATTTGCACCAGCATTATTAGCCCCAACATTTGCCGTTGGTAATTCTGGCCCATAACCGGCCCTTCCCATGTCAAATAACAAATCATTTATATCAACTACACCATCTAAATTACTATCCTCCGTATTCAATAACCCGCCACTATATTCACCTAACAATTCTGTTCTATTTGCTAAATTTAACGAATCGCCAGCTTGTTGGTAAATTAGCGCCTCCGGTTGCGCAACTAAATATTCACGCGCTTCATCAGGGGTCATACTTAAATAAACCGATGCAATATCATCGCCGTCAGTAAATGGCCGTCCTAATATTTCTTTATATAATTCATTTAAACCAAATTCTGTTAATGAATTACTTGAATTGCTCGGTGTTTGTGCCGTAACAGTATTTGTGGTTGTAGTTGTGTTTGTATTTGTTGTACCGCCTTCAACCCTATTTGGGTCAGTAATTATTTCAAAATTATCCGGTTGAGGTAAATTAATATTCGCCGCACTAAAAACAACGGGATTGGGGTTATCTTGCGACGTAGACAAAGAATAATTAGGGTCATCTATCCTGTTACCAAATATATCAACTACGCCTTGATTTTTTAAATCATTAAGCTCAGCAATTTCGGGAAAATTATTTCTTACCCATTGTTCATTTGCTTCACCAAAAAATCCTTGGCTATACGCAATATTTTTGGCATCTGCTAACGCTACAGCTACATTACTCATTTTTTTTCCTATTAATTGGGTCGCGGGATATTAACTTTTAAAGATGCTTCTGCCATTAATTCTTGGCGCTTTAAATCTAACTCAGCCAGCATTTCTTCTTTTTTCAACTGTAATTCATTCAACATTTTTTCACGTTTCAAAGCAATTTCTGCATCGGCTTTTTGTTTATCAATAGCTATTTGCGCTTGCGCTTGTTGCATAGCCGCTTGTACCATTGGATTTGGTTTGCCTTGTTTACCTTGCGGGTTTGATAACATTGCATCGATTTCCGGTGTAATTTCTTTAAAAAACGATTTGGTATCTTTAAACCCAGCCGTGTTAATAAACTTACTTAACGTTTCCCGATATTGACCAACTGAAACCAATGGATTTGCTGGCCCAAATTTCTGCAAAATTTCTTCCTGTTTAGCCATTATCATTTGTAGCAATGACATTTGTTGTTTTTGATCGCCCGTACCCAGGCCAACATTAATTGATACATCGTATTGGTTTGACCATGTACGGGGGTCCATCTCAACATATTTGCCGCGCATACGTACCGTTCTAGGTTTGTCTTGATATTTACAAGCAAGTTGCAAAATGCCCTGGAATAAACTTTTTAAACCCGTTTCCGCAAAAATACGCGCAATTAATTCTATTTTACCAGTTGCGGCATTGGTTGAAGCGGCTATTGCCGCCGCGGTTACATTTTGTAAAACATCAGGCGCTAAACCTTGCATTGCATCACTTATGCCGGTTCTTTTACCCTGTACCGCATCTAAATATTCGAGCATTGGAAATGCCTGGTTTGCTACTAAAGGTACTGACATTGGCACAATGGCATTTGGGTTTTTTAACCTTACAACACCGCCAGCCGTTACATTTAACAAATCATCTAAATTTACCTGACCCTCCACCGCGCCAACTCTAGGCGCAAGGCTCAAATACAAACTATCTAAAATACTACGTGTTATTGCTGTTTTTTGTTCTTGTAAATCTATTGCCCTATCTGCTAAGGATTGGCCGAAAAATTTGTGTGGTAGTGGATAAGGGCAAATACTGTGAAACGGTATAAAATCTATTTCATCATTACTTAGCACCTCATTTCCGGCATACACCACACGGCGTAATTCTGCTACACCATCCTCATTAAAATCTGTACGCAAATAACATTCATATATTTCTATTTCTTGCATACTGTAATCAAGTGATTCGGCATCGTGCGGTTGCTCCCCTTCACTATACCTGGCCACACGTTCTGGCGTATATGCTAATTCATCATAAGCCGGCAACCTGTTTACAATATCTTTTTCAAAACCCAACTCCATTAAATCTGTTCGTGTCAGTAATTTTCTATGTGCTGTAAATGGACTGTCTTGAACGGTTTTTGCTTTTTTACTAATTAAAAATTCTTCAGGTGGCAAAGATTCTACAACAATTTTGCCTATTTCGTTTTTTTTGCGAACTTCAACATTAAAGTACCGCACCATTGTTTCCTGGTTTACTTCATTTATTTCTTGCTCAATTACTTCCTCTTGACTAACAACTTCCCGCGTGCCATCTTCCAGCAACATAACCATTTCGTTTTCGGTCAGTTTTTCATATTTTTCTGTATTAACTTCTATGCGTTCATCATAATATGCTTTAAAAATACCCACTTTTTGCAACAACGCAGTTTTCATTGTTTCGTGCAATATTTGAAAACCATCGTTTTCCACATAAAACACCCAGTTGCAATAATCAGTAGCTTGTTTAGCCGCTTCTATTCCACGCGCTGTTTTTGCTTCAAATTTTACCGCTTCTTCACTACTTGCAAAAATACGCATTAAATGTGGTAACGCTCCGTCAACTGCTTCTGCAACTTCACCAGTAACAATTTGTGAACGGCCCTCCACTTCCGTGCCGTATGGACGGCGCATATAACTTTCTAACGCTTTGCGCCTTTCAGTAGTGGTTTCAGATTCTATATAACCAATGCTGGCATCAATTTCTGATTGAATTATTGATTTTAGTTGTTGTTCCATTAGCCTTTTTTCCGCGTTTTAGTTTGGCTGAATTTAATACAATTGCTTCCAACACCTGTATACGTTCTTCCAATTCTTTTATTTTTTTCGTTGGGTCTATACCCTGTTTTTGTAAATACATTTAAACCACCCACCTTGTATTTGATTCCGGCAAATGCCCCCAGGTATCATTGGACATGAAATCAACTGCAATTGCAAGATACCGCATACAATCCGAAGCATGGGAGTGTATATCATGTAAAGGCGATGACGGTTCGCCGGCGCTGTTAATTGTGCGCCTGTAACGTTTTAAATGGTTTAACAATTCAACACTACGTGTTTTATCAAACCAAATACGTGGCAACGTCATACGTACTTTTTTTATACCTTGCTCTACATCTCCCCTGGCTAATACAAATGGGTTACGGCCCATGCTCCTTAACATTTCTTCAGTACTGCGACCATGTTTAAAGTCTTTATGGCTGGCATCATGTGGCAAATAATCTGTACCCCAATTCCAGTTTTTATCCGTAATTTCTTTAACGTATGATTCCAATGTACGATGGGTATCTTCAATAAAATCAATTATACGTATTTCACTTGCCGCCACTTGACAGAAAATAATGGCCATAGCATCATTCCATCCTAAATCCCAAACCGTGTGTACTTTGAGTTGTGGGTCATAAGGCACTTCCCTTATTCTGCCCTCGCTTATCACATCTTGTATTTCGCCGGTATAAATAGCCCCTTCAATAGTTGGCCTACACTTACCCTCCCATACAGTTTCATAACCAACTGGGTCACGTGCTTGCCATTGCTTACGTTCTTTTTCTAATTCATCTGGAAAAAATGGATTATCGTAATAATTCATTTCACAAATCCATGAATTAGCTGGTGGGTTTAAAACAAACCTGGTGTACGTTTCATCAGTATCCAATTCTGGATTAAATGTTAGCCATATTTCGCTCTGGTCTTTTCTAATAGTTGGTATTAAAATATCCCAACTTTTACGGGAAACAACCTGGGCCTCCTCAATCCAGCAAATATCCGTACCTTCATAAGATTTTAAATTTGCTACACCTTGTTGTCTTATTCCTATAAACGTTATTTCCGACCCGTTTTTTCCTAATATTTTTTGCTCTTGTATATCAAACACATGATTTAAACCCATGTAATCAATTTGGTCACGTAATAACCTGTGAACCGATTCTTGTATACTACGTTGGGTTTCCCTTGCCGCTAACACCCGCAAAGGTTTTTCTGCGCATTTTGCTACAATTGCTCTGGCAACACCCCAGGATTTGCCACTACCACGGCCACCATATAAACATTTAATTCTATACGGTTCAAATAATGGCAATAATTTTTTCGGCAATTGCAGTTTATACGCCGACAACTTCAATACTCGTTGTAATTTCTATTGGGTCACCATTAGCACCAACCAATTCATTAACCTGGCGCTCTTTCCACCCAGCGCGTGTTTTTAACCAAAACATTTGTGCCGATGTGTTACCGCCTTTTGCCTGTTCAAATAAACTTTGGGCAATTGTAGCGTTAGCATCGATGCGGCCATTATCTAATTCTTTTTTATAATATTTGGTTAAAGTGTCCGCTGATATTGACAATTTACTAGCAATATCCTCATGTGTTACCCCTACAGCCGCAAGAGTGCGCGCCAATGTTCTTTTTTCGTCATTAGGCTCATGGGCTGGTCGTCCTTTGCTTGCACGTGCCATTTTTATAACTCCGATTTATTATTTAAGAAATACCCCACAAAATTACAATATTTATCATAATTACAACTACTTAACTCAACATACGTTGTTTGTTTTTCCGGAAAAGTATGTATAGCAAAATGGCTTTCAGCTAATAACCATAATTGTGTAAACCCAACCGGCTCAAATTCATGCTCTATTGTTTTTAATACTGTAAACCCACTTTTTTGTAATGCTTCATCAAAAAATTTAATTAATAATTTTGGGTTAGTGCATGAAATCCAAAATGTTGTGTTATGTATCTGCGCTTCCATTTAAACGTTTTGCCGCTTTTTTTGCGTCACCTTTTAAAAACACCAAAACATTCTGGTGCATACGGCTTACTTTACGTGTTGCCGTCATACTGTTATTTGCGCGTAATCTTGCGCTTCCCACAGAGTTTAACAAAACACAATCGTTATGGAAAGACATATTTTCTAAACTTGCTACCATTTCTATAATTTTTGATACTAAACCAATGTATTCACCCTTTTTATTTCTCACATCACTTAACACCAACACAAAAAACCTATCATTTTTTAATTTGCGTACAGCATTTTCACACACCAGCTTCATTGTTTCAAAAAACTGTTCGTGGGTCATGTTACTTACATCTTCCTCCAAATCACTATATTGCTCTAAATCAGCATAAGGAGGGCAACTAAATACTAAATCAACACTATTATCAAGTATGTATTTATCCATGTTTACGCACGTATCTGTAAAATATTCACAATTCAATTTGTGCGCATCACAACGGCTTTGGTTTAATTCACTTTGCTCTTTTCTTAATTCTATACCTTTAAATTCCCTACCCAAAAACCCAGCAACAAACCCAATAACCGTATCACCGGCGAATGGGTCAAACACCGTGTCAGTTGAAGTGCTAAACCAATGGCAAATAACTTCCGCCAACGTAGCATCAAAAACACTTGTTGCATTAACTCCAATCACCTCACTTAGTGATTTAATTAGTAAATCTTCCCGTGTTTCGGTATTATCGTTAATTAATTCTGACCACTTACGCCGTCTATCAAGCCAATTTTTTGAACGGCTATCTAACAAACTAAATGGCGGCTCTATATACTTTTCACGTAAAATACCGTGTATTGCATCAGCGGCCGTGTATTTTAGTTTTGCAAAATCACCAGGCGAAAAACCTGTAAATTCTATTCCAACACCTAATTCTTCAAGTGTTTTTAACTCCCCCAGCAACATACCGTTATCCCAACTGCTATTTTCTGCAATTTTGTTATCAGCCAGTATGTATGCTTTTTTCTGCGTTTCTGTTAAATTCTTTGCCTGTATGCAAGGCACTTTATCTAATTTCAAATGTTTTGCGGCTAACAACCTACCGTGGCCCGCTAAAACCGTATTTTTTTCATCAATTAACAACGGGTTTGTAAAACCAAATTCGTCAATACTTTGCGCTATTTGTTTAACTTGTTTTGGCGAGTGCAACCGTGCATTTTTTTCATAGGGTACAACTTCATCTACTTTCACCCAATCTATTACCATTTAACTTTATCTGCCCAATATGCCGCCGATGATTTGCCTTTTGCTATGTTTTTGGCGTGGCGCGCTTTAAAACTTTTCCTTTTGGCTTTCATACGATCTGATTCATTCTTTTTGGCTTTGCCGGCTGTACCACTTAACGTACCAACTTTTTTACCTTGCTGGCCAAACCGTATTAATTTTTCCTTCCCATCATAACACGCCTTAACAACGTGTGATTTTTTGGGGTGGTTTGGTGTGCGGCGCGGCTTATTACAAGCCATTTTACTTTTATTTACTCTTGTCATTACCTAAACTTTCTTGTTTTAGCCGCAATTTTTTTAGGTTGTGATACGTGTTGTTTACCTTTTTTATTACCTTTTGCCTTGGCCCTATTGGTTGCCGCTTTTTCAGCTGGTGTTAGCGCTTTCCAGGCCGCATCAGGTAAATACCGCTTTTTGCCCTTACTGGGTTTGTTATCTGATGTTCTCCACTTTTGCGCCGTCCAATTTTTTAAATCACGTTGGCTTTTTTTTAAACTCACGATTTATAGCCCCCGCCTTTTGCTTTGTATTCACGTGCCAGCATTTGTGCCTTCCTTGCCGACCATTGGCCAGGTTTGCCGCCTTTTGAACCGGCTTTTATCTTAGAAAATAACCGGCGGCGCATTGTTGGTTTCGTGTAATTATTCGCCGCATTTACTGTGCTTTTACTTTTTTTTGCTTTTGCGGCCATTTGTTTTTCCTTTGGTCAATTTTGGCCCATAGGCAACTTTTTTATCTATCGCAACCGGTTTTTTTGTAAGCAAATATGCTTGCATTTTTTCTACTTCATTTCTTTTTACGGTCATTCGTATTTCCTTTGGCGTATAAATTATTAAAGGTTATCTCAGGGTCAGTATAGGAATCATCTTGCTCAGCACAAAAACTAGCATTATTTGGTTCAAAATCTGGCGCACCTGTGCCAGTTACCCAATATGCTGGACTAGTTACACGTACCCTGTTATTTGGTAAAGCAACTATAGCCCCTTTATACTTACCCTCCGTAATTGCTAAAACGTGGCTTTGTTTATGTTGTGCTGGGTCTTCACTTACTGTACTTTGCGCATAATCTACCGTGAAATAATAACGCCCTTTGTAAAACTCGCCACCAACTTTACATAACCACGGCGATGGCTGTAAACGACTATATCTGGTTACACTATGATGATAACTAGAACAGTCCCAGGGTTGTGCCAAATGCGTTTGTAAACGCGGTGGCCAATCATCTACCGGAATATCAGCCATTAGCGCTATAAGCGGCATTTTGGCCCACATTGCCCCACCTGTTACATTTGGCGTTATACCGTCATCAGCTTCATATCCTGTAAACACCACATGAAACGCTAAACATTTATCAGGTTCAGTACGCACGCCACAAACAATGGCATGGACGGCCTCACCTTGATATTCTTTTAAACCTTTTGTAAATTCTTTACGCACCCAAACTTTAAACAGCGGTATGTTTTGTTCATACAAATCGCTGTTCAAATATGCCATTTAGGCTCGTTTGGTTGGCTTTTTCATTTTTCTCATTTTAGCCATTTTTTGTTTCATTGTCATACTTTTACCACCCATTGCCGCACCTTTTTTCTTGCCGCCGGTGGCCGCGCCTTTTTTATATCCAGCCATGTTTGTTTTCCCCAAAAAAAAAGGGGTCATAAAAGACCCCAGTACTTCAGATGAAAGAGACAAGGTTAATACGTGTTGTGGCCGTAATAACCCACCTCTATTTTGCATGAAAAAAAATTAATGTGCAATATTTTACTACCATAACGAAATGATAAATAACACCCCACCTTATTTAGCATTTCAAAAAAAAGACAATTAAGGTCGGGGGTTAATTGTCCTAAATGTTTCACGGGAAACCTAATTATATCCATTCCCTAGAAAACACATAACCTTCATCGTATAACAGCCGGCTGATACTATATATTACTTGCCAGGCCAAACAACCATCAGTACCTTTAATAATTACCCCTTTATGCTTTTTGCAGTACGTATATTCCGTAACTTCAGCAATAAACCAATCAATATTAATTAACCTGGTGTTGTGAACTACAAAAAATGAAATTACTTTTTTTATGTGCGCTTTTGATTGATGCCTAATTACCGCATATATTGGCCGTGATGCCCTTTGTGTTGCCGGTAATTGCTTAAAGTTGTTTGGGTTTTCGTTGCTAACTTGCAAATAATTTAATGCAAATAACGCTAATTCTTCGGCTCTATCTGGCGTTAGGGTTTTTCTAACAATGAGCAATTTATCCCGCAATGCACAAATATCATTATATTCACCATCTTCCGTGTTAACTGGTTGCGCTACTGTCGTCATAGATTACCCCCTTTAATCTTTTGCAATAATGTTGGTTGTTTTAATGCTTTTTACTGGGTCTATGCCTTTTTCTTGCCACTTCCCATGCGGTATTACATCAGCTTTAAATACACATACCCCAAAGTTAAAAAGGTAGCTGGTTGGCTCATCTTCGCCGTTACACCACACAAAATAATATTTCCTGTGATAATCCCTTTCAACCAATTCCCAATCAATAAATTCACATAGTGATGCACTAAGCCGCCATTTTTCTTCAAAGTGATCATGGATAAACGCCACATCAGTAATATAATTTCCCACGTATTCACCCTCGATGCGAGCCATGTAATCGGCAACTTCTTCATCATTAAATTCAAGCAACCATTTGGCCAAATCAATCCATTCGCCACTTTCACTTTGCATATACTCAATAAACGCAAACAATGGCACGCCGTACTCACCATCGATTAATTCTTGCTTAAAACCGCAATTTATCAACCGGTCAACAATTGCATCTCCATACACCTCACGGCACGCCTTTTCTATTTGTGTGCCGGCCCGTTTTTTATCGTGTAATTGAACTATCATTATTTTCTCCTTTAAATGCTTTTTCGCCAGTTACGTAATGCCAGCCCGTTAACTCATCGGCAATTTCCTCCATAGTGCCGGTGGTTAAAATTTCCAGCGTTTTAACTAACGGGATAAAGTTTTCAACACAGTTAAGTTGATTCCAAATTATCATTATCCCTGGTTTTGCTATGCCCAGTTCCAGCATTCTTTTTTTAAAAACCTCAAACCATTCCGATTCTTTTTCGGCCAAAATATCGGCCCTAGCATCATCGGTAATTTCACGGGCAAAAAGGTAGTCTATATTTTCGCTCATTTCTATCCTTTCATCTAAAAAAAAACGGGTGCATTAAACACCCGCTTCAATTTCTTTAAGAATTTTAATTCTTCTTTTTATTTCCGCAATAGAAATTTTAAGTACAGTTTTGGCTGAATTTCTGTAAACCTTTTCTTCTAAATATATTCTCAAAAACTCAGCGGTTAATTTCATACTTGCGCCAGTCCGCTTCCAACCTTGAACTAACCTAAACAAATTTCTTTTTGTTAGTTTTTTTTGGCCTAACAACTTTGTTCTTACTTTGGTTGTTTTCATCTTTTTTTATCCTTCCATCTAAAGTAAAAAGTTGAGTGTTCCGCGCCGTTGCCATTTGCAAATTCATAGACATTAAACTTCTAATGCAGTATTTTGCAAACGGTATTAACGCGGTTATCTAAACAACCACCCAACCTTAAAACCATCGTAACATCTTATTATATAACTTGCAATACTTTTTTATAACTTTTAATAAATATGGTGGGTTTGTTTGGGTTTAATTGTATTTATTTAAAACTGTAAAATTTCATCTAATTTACTGTTCAATGTTTCATCAGTAATTTTTATTTTGTTTCGCCATTTGGTTACGAGCCTTTTCATTTGCCCGTATTCTTTTTTCAGCTTTTTTGGGTCGTCCCATGCTGGGTCCCAGCTCCCATCCGGCTCACGGTTATCATTCAAAAGGCAACACCGGTAATAAACTTCTTTTAAAAGTTCCTCATCGGTATAATGCTTTCTAATACCTTCTGGCGTTCCATCATGTAATCCATCTTCCACATCGATTTCCTGTAGCTGATGTACCATTTCAGGAATTTTTAGTGCTTCCAGTACTATTGCCAAATAGTTTATTTTTCCCATTACACTTCCTTTCATCTGAAAAAAACAAACCCACCAAATTTTTAAAGAACAATTTTTACAACTTATAAACCATTATACCATACCTTTATAAAAAAGTATAGCTTTTTATAATTTAGTGTGTTACGATGTTCTAAATATTTTTCGGAAAAGGAGATAAAATGCGTAAAATGGTTTATGCCGTAAGTGGAAAGGCCCATGAAATGATGGAAAAATTAAATGCTGCACATTGTGAAACAGACCCGAAACCAGCGGTTGAGGAGTTGTGGAACGATGATTTAGATAACCCTTTAACATTTAAAGAAAAAAACAAAATAAAAAAAACCATTGCTTTTGCTGAAAAAAACCCAGTTGTGTGGCAAACATTCAAACGTTTTGCATTAGAAGCATCAACCAAAACTGCTTGTTATGGCTCACAGGGTGTTTGGGAAAAAATGCGCTGGTATATTGTTTTTGATTTGGCACATCCAGATATGGATTATAAATTGAATAATGATTATGTTGCGTTTTATGCACGGTTGTTTATGCACCGTTTCCCGCAATTTGATAAATTTTTTGAGGTGCGCAAAAGTTGTTTTGACCGCGTAATTTACGAAAACATTTTTATTTAACAGCGGTGTAAAAGGGTTTAGGGTTTGGCGCTGTATATTCTTTAAGCGCCTTACCTTGTTTTACTAAAACTGCCATTCTACTATTAATTTCATATTTTTCATGGTCATTTTTTAGTTGCTCATAAATTTCATCAACTGTTAACTTTTTATCACCTAATACTTCCAATATTTTTCTATTTAAACTCATTTTTTTGAATAACTATCAATTACTGTTTTTTGTGTTATTAAAAGCATTTCTAAAATACTTTTTCTGTCGCTGTCTTTTGCTTTCATTCTAAAAACACCTTCTTTATCTACATACATAATTACAAAATTATGATCAGCATTAAATTCTTGGCTTAACTCAATTAATTGTTTTGCCAACTGGTTATCAACACTTGGTTGTTCGATATTCATTGGCGTAATTGTAAATTCTTGTGGTTGTTCAAATTCCATCTAATAACCTTTTTAACATTTGTTTAGCAACGAATAAATCACGTTTGTATTCATATTTGCTTATTTTTAATTTTTTGGCCAATTGGTTATCAGCCATTCCCCTAAATTTAACATATCTAAAAACAATTATTTCTTTAAATTTTTTAGGAAGCCTACAAACCAATTCTTCCATTCTTTCAGCTTGTTTAATATCGTAAAATTCTTGTTCTTTTGGTTCTTCTTCAAATGTTTCCCCCGCTTCTGGTTGATATCTATGTTCTATACTACGGCAAGTACTGTCAGGTTGTGGGCCTGGTTTTGGTAAATTTTTTAAGTACAAAAACCAATTTTGCAATTCGTCTTCTATGTTCACAAATCAAATTTAGGTGGTTCAACAACTTTTAGCCGACCACTATCAAACAGCCAACCTATAGTTGCTCTATGCGCATTTTCCCATAATTGTTTTTTTTCTTCTTTACTATGTTTGTGGCTTGTATCAACTATTTGATGGCACTTTGCACACAAATAAGCAATCCTATAATCCACCGCTTTTATGCCTTTTCCCTTACCATCACTTAGAAAATTTGAATGTGCGGCCACTATATCGCAATCATTTGTTTTGCCACAGGAGAAACAATACGGCGCATCACGGGCCATATTTAGTAATTTTTTAGATCGAAACGTCCCCAGTGGCATAAGGCATATCCGTATTCAAATGTGAAATATTTATATTATTTTCTCTACAAAATTCCATAACACTTTCAATTAGAATAGAAAATTCTTTCAGTGTCAACTTTGTTGTGCTCTTATACATTGTTATTGTTGTTTTATCTGGCAATTCTTCTATTTGCGAGGGTACAAAGGCTTTTTTAAACATTTCATGCCACACGTCAGCGCGGTAAAAAACACCATTTTCCGGTTTTTGTTCTGCAACCGCTTTACATAATGCCCAGTAATACCTGTTTTGCTCTATTGTTCTATTACGTGGTTCTATTGTTACAACATAATTATTTGGCGCTGTTTTAACTGCATCACAACAAATTTTTTTTGCTTTATCGTCTATCAAAATAAAATAATTCTTCATTTTACTCCCTTGGTACTTTTGCAAAAACTACTTTTTTAAATTCTGGAAATGTTTGTTTTTCTTCATCAAAAATTAAACCTATACTTGCCCCCATTTCTATTATGCCGGTATAACTGTTAAACCACTTTTCATCTTCTGATTCAAAAACAATTATTTCATCTTCCCAACGCCAACCATTTAACCAGGTAGATAAATGGCAAACAAATTGCAATTTTGTTTTATCAACATTACCCTCTTCATCTAACAAATCTTTGCTTTTATATTCTGCAACTTTCCAGTTTTCATAAACCTGGGCAAAACTACATTTATTTTGCAAACAATATTTTTTAAATTCTTTGTAATTTTTTTTAAACGCCTTATATGCTTGCTGTTTATTAACCTTGCGGTCATTTACTTGCCACAATTTATCAAATTCATCTTTCATTTCCATGTTGTCTCATTCCATGTAAACATTAAAAAAAAACGCAAAGACCCTTACGGGTTCTAATTGCGCGGCGTATCCAGTAACATCTTTCTAACCGTTGGCACAACTCCAATACGGTTGGCTATAACAGGGGTCGTCCCTCGCTTTGTGGCTACCTATTCCACAACCTCTAGCCCGCCCAGTTTTTTTCTATCCCGCTCACATTTTGCGGCTAAAATTCAAATTCTTTGCACCTCCATCTATTTTTTTCCTTATACCAACCATGAACTAAAATACACCAATTAGCACGTATCATTTCATTTAGATATTCATTATTTTCAATTTTTTTAATACGCGCATTCATATTTGTTTTTGATGTGGTTTGTACAGCTAATGTTTTACCCTGGCCAATTGCAATAATATCAATACACCCAAATAAATCATGCCGTGTTTTTGTAAACGCATTCCACCGTTCCACAACTTGCGCACAATATCCATCATCACGTAATTTTAAAACACTTCTATTAGTTAACGTCATACGTTTTATTAATTTTTTTATTTTCCTCAAACGCAACCCAATCAGCATTAAAAACAGTTGGGTTAAGAATATTTAAAGGCAAGCCAATTTTTAAACGTAACAACGGACAATATTTTGCCGGTATTTCTCCATCTTCCATAAACCATTTATCCACGGTTTGCGGGTGAACACCACATAATTCAGCCATTTTGGCCCGTGTTACTCCATAACGTTTTATACATTCTGTATTAGTCATCATTCCCCTTTTCATTATAAGTGTCCAGATAAAAAAATTCTTTTTCTGGACAGATAATAATATACCTTAAAAAAAGTTAATTTTTTATATTTTTTGGTGTATTATTATAATTGTTTCATACTTATGGAGATATTATGACAACAAAAACAAGAAAACCCAAACCAAAAACCAATTTCAGCACAGGGCCATCTAATCAGCAAAAAAAACATTTAATGGAATCTTACGAACAGCGCATGAAGGATTTGTACACCAGCGGCGGTTTTCCTAGTTTTAATGCTGAGCCACAATGGTTGGCCAACGAAATTGCAAGCGACCCTGACTGTAAGTTTATTTTCACTATTTGGGGTTCACTTTATATGCCATCAACAAACAAACCAGTTGATGTTTATATGTCCCATGATGGCGAACAAATGCAACCCTGTTACTACTTTGTTGGTGGTAATACTGGTTGTGATGTACGCCCAATGGAATATTCTGACGGTGATTTATATCAAACCATTAACCAAACGGTGAAATTGTTTGACTCGATATTTAGAAGTTATTACACCAAACCAGATTTTAAATAAGGAGGCAACATGGCCCAAATTCAGATGGAAGTACACAATAAGTTAAACCAGTTACGTGAGGAAATAAGACAAGCAAACCCACACATGAGCGGGGAAAATAAATTTCAAAATTTTAATTATTTTAATTTAGCTGACTTTTTACCCTTAGTAATTGAAAAAAGCCAGGCATTAAATTTATCTTGGGTAGAAAATTTTTACACAACAAATGTTGATGGCTTACCGCCTCGTGATGTTGCTGAATTAACAATTATTCATCACCCCAGCGCAAGTTCCACTACATTTACCATACCGGTGGATTATACCCCAACGGGCAAGATGCAACCGATGCAAGTTATTGGCGCAGTAATTACTTATGCGCGCCGTTACCTTTGGTACAATGCTTTGGCATTAACTGATTTTGAGTTATTAGATGCCTTAGATCAAGAAAAACAACACCCAGTAAAAAATAACTCTGCTACTTCCTTAAACCGTATTGCACAAAAACATCAAACGCAGTTCCCTAAAAATCATGGGTAGCGCTGAACAAAATACGTTTGATTGGTGGTTGGAACGTTTAGGCAAAATAACTGCAAGTGAAATCGGGGTTCTTATGGTAGAACCTCGATCTAAAACAGAAGAATTTACCAAAACCCAAACAGCGTATATTGATAAAAAGGCGTGCGATTTAATATATAAACGTTTTGTAGAACGCGAAAAACTGCAATTAATTTATGAGGAAGAACAGGCAAAGTTTAACAACATACCTGATGTGGTGCGTGGTAAAGAACATGAGCCGTATGCACGCATGGCGTTTGAATGTTTAGCTGGTGTGGAGGTTGAACAGCGCGGGTTTATGGTTGACCCAAAACGCACTTATTTTGGCGCTTCACCTGATGGCGTGGTTACTATAAAAAATCGTAATTACAATATAGAAATAAAATGCCCCAGGTTAGAAAATCATTTACGAAATGTGCAATGGCGTACAACTGATTATGAAGTTTTGAAACCTGATTACAAATGGCAAATGGTAGCGCAAGCGCATTTATGTGATATTAATGAAAGTATTTTTATAAGTTTTTGCGCAGAAGCACCAGAATCTTTGCAATTGTGTACCAGGGTTTTTACATGGACAACAAAAGAATTTGAACAAATGTTAAATAAAATTGATTATTTTTCTGGGATTATAGAACATAGGTTTCAGCAAATTCAAAATATGGACGATGAAACCTTGGGGTTAACAGGGTGGCGCTAATTAAACTTGTAACTGTTTTTGCGTGTATTAACAGTATATTATTTTCTGGTTGGTGGATATATATTGATGTGATAGGCCGCCACCAGCAATGGTATGTTGATGCCTATAGTTTAGGTGTTGATGTAACTCGCGGTGAATATGAACGGTTGTTAAAAACTGAAAATACACCAGAAATGTTAGCCGCTAAATGTATGTTAATTGATTATGAATGGATAAACGAACACAATCGGAGGTTGTCAAAATGAGCATTTATAAAAACGGAGGAAATAATATGAATTATGATAGAAGAAACGAAGGTTATTCAAGGGAAAGTGTAGAATCAGAACAAACGCAACCAATGAATAATATTGAATTTAATGTAAAATCCAGTATTGCTTATACAGATAAAAAATCAGGCGAAACCAAATATCGCAATTACGATGTTGGTAAAGTGTTTAGGCAACAAGACGGTTCTCTAACACTATCGTTATCTACCCCCATTTTGCTTGGGATATGTCAACGAACTTTATCAAGTTCAGATAGGCCCGAAATAACTTGTTTTTTGAATAAACCTGAACCAAAAACTGATTACAGATAATGAGCAACTTTTACATTATTGACAAACAACCTTTTAAACAGCCGTTGGAATCCTTAACTATTTTGGAACGTGCTAAACTACCTTTAACCATAGAAAACGGCCAGTTGTTTTTAAACAAGGTTATAAAACAAACAAAGGGTACTAATAACTCCAAATAGTCGGTCTAGGCCGGCTATTGGTTGTTACCAATGTATCCAAATGAATAAAACGGCCATTACCTTTTTGGTTTATGCCGATTCCTGTATACCCGCTGTTTAGTGCAATTAAAAGTAGTTTATACGCATCTTCGCGGCTAACAGCAATATCTACAGCTTGCCCAGTAGTATGCGCGCCAGGGGTTTTTTTTCTAGCTTCGATTGGGTGGGTAACATCTCTAAAACCGCTCGTAATGGTTAAGGGTTTACCAAACGTTTCACGTAATATGTTTAATTGATCTAAAAAACTTTGTTGCATATTACAAAAACCCGTATGGCTACATTTTAATTCATCTTCACTAAAATATTTTCCGAAATTCATATTTTTGGCTCTTTTTTCATTACTTCCGCTAATTCTTTCGTTTTGTCCTTGCTACTTAAACTACTTCCAAAATAATATCCTAACACCATGGTTACTGCGGAACTAAGCGTACCCAGGACGTAAATTAAAATATCTTTACTCGCTGGGTCAACTTCTACAAAAATAATTACCAAAAACAAACCAAACGCCAGTATCACCGTTCCTAATGCTAATACGGGGGTCACGATTTTATTTAACATTGGTGCAAATTCGCTGTTCGCTATTTTCATTTCACGTTCACGCGCACTTTGTTTATCTGCAAATTCAGCTTCTATTTTTGCTAGTTCACCTTTTTGCTCTAACGTGGCCAACTCCTTTAACGCACGTTCTTTGGCTTTAGGGTCAGGAATAACCCGATCAATTACTTTTTCTGCTACTGGCAACAATCCTGTTAATAAATTTATCATTATTTACTCGCTTCTATTACTGAATCAATTAAAAACCACAACAACGTTATTAAAACACTTACTAGGAAAACAATAGCGATTCCCATTTTGGTTTTATAAATAAAATTACGCCGCGCTCGCATCTTATTGTAAATTTGTTTTTGTCTACGCTCTTTAATCTCCCGCCGTTTTTTAAGAAATGTGCGATATCCCTCGATGCCTCCCCATTCGGTTGTCCAATTGGCCGTAAAAAATTCGCGTAAAAGTTTTTCTTGCTCACGTATTTTATTTTCTAAAACAATGCTATCTAATGCTTCCTGTGTTGCTGATTTTTGTAATTTTTTTAATACTTTTGGTTTGCTACTGCCGTATTCTTTTTCCTGGTTTAAATATTCTTTTGCATCTTCTATGTTGGAAGCCCATCTACTAAGATGCCCCCACATATCCTCCATATCTCGCCCAACTGCTACTGCTTTTTTCGCAAGCGTAAACGCCGTAGAAGCCGCCGAAATAGCCGTAATTGGATCTATCATTTTGTATAACCATTATTGTAATTTTAAGATAATCGTGATTAAAATAATTATGATTGAGCCAAACGAACCTATCAATATCATTTCTAGCCGTCTTACCCTCGATAGAATTTCTAACCAACGCTCCGAGCAAACTGCTTCATGCGTTGTTAGTCTTTTGTCTAATTCGTTCATGTTCATTTTTTATACGTTTAGATTCTAATTTTAACAACACTTTATCAAATTCATGATCTGTAATAGTTTTATCTGTTTTTGTTGAATACATAAAAGGATTACGTCTTACGTCCATGTTTGCAACTCCTCGTTCCAACCCAACCCAACTGAATTTGCCGGCATTGCTGATGGCGGTTCCCATGTGCAAGTAGTTTCATTTAATGTCCATGAATCTGCTCCTAAAGGTTTTGGCGGAATAAAAGCATCTTTAGATTCGTCGTAAGTATACCCAACGCCCGCATAATTTTTTCTAAATGGTGTTTTTCCTTCTACGGAATGGGTATTAGCAAACGTATTATAAGACGTTCTTTTACAAACACAGTTGTGTACGTTGCCGTAATATTCCTCCCAGTTTTGCGACGTATCGGTTTCATCTTTACCTATAAAAACTTGTGTAACAACATTGTTTTCATCGAGTAATGCGTAATGTGCCATTGTTCATACCTCAAATTGTTATTGTATCTGTACCCGCTGTGAATCTATACACCCTAAAACCTGATCTCGATGGTTCGTTATATGTTAATCCACCGCCTATAGTTGTAATAGCCGGAAAAGAATCTGGATAAGCAATTACAACAATTCCTGACCCCCCATTTCCGCCATTGAAATTTGTTCCGGGCGGGTTAGCATAGCCACCGCCCCCGCCTCCACCACCTTGGTTAGTGCCGCCATCTAGGTTTCTTCCTGTAGTATTAGAACCATTTCCACCTCCAAATCCTGGCCCAAACTTAGAACCACCTGCGGGGTTTCCGTGAACTCCGCCAGCGCCACCTCCGGCATAACCAACTGTAGCTCCGGTAATCGAACTATTTTTTCCTACTCCTCCAGAACCCGCTACCCCTGAATTTGGACTAGCACCAGCCGAGCCATCGCCACCAGCGGCGTTTTTACCTCCTCCACCGCCAGAACCATTTGCCGCCCCAGGCGCACCGTTTCCAGTTCCACCAGCGTTTCCTTGTCCAGTAGTTCCAGGGCCACCAGCTCCGTTTTTTGGGTTATCAGATGAACTGCCACCCCCACCAGAACCGCCTTCTTCTCCTATTTTAATATTAATTCCATCTCCATCAACCAAAGCATTAGGATGGTTTCCAGCACCCCCGCCACCGCCACCGATTGCAGTAAAAGTAGAAAACACTGAATTATTTCCTATGCCCCCTCGCTGATTTACACCATTATTGCCCGCACCACCTGCTCCAACAGTAACGGTAAAAACACTACCCACAGCCATTTCAAATGTTGATTCTTCCAACATGCCTCCAGCACCACCAGCACCTCCGATAAATCCAGCTCCCGCTCCACCACCAGCAAGAATCAATAATTCTACATCTGTTATTACAGCACCACCGCCAGAACCAATTAAAATTTGATGTATACCTACCATTTTTCTTTCCTTACCATGTCCATGAAACAAAACTATATCTACACCCATCTTCTATTTTTGTTACCTCATGCGGGTACATAAATGTTGATGGAAAAATTAAAATATCTCCTTGGTCAATTTTTATATGTTCTTTTTGCCACATTATAAATTTACCCCCTGTGTAGTTATTATTTAAACCCCCAACGATGGATAATATTGGCACACCTTTTCGTTCACCATCAAACGCAGTATGAATATGATCGCAATGTAATTTCATTAATTCACCCTTTTCGTACTTGTTAAAACGTACAGGCGTAAATCCTTGCCAACCATTCCACCATTTTTTACATTCTTTAAAATCTTTTAAAACATATTTTTCTATTGTTTCCCAAACTAACTTATTAAGTTCTTCAACATAACCAGAAGAATCACATGTTACAGACAATTCATTTTTATTATTAGATAATGTATCTGTATTAGGGTTATAAAACTGATGTTTCTCCCAGTTTACGTTTTCTAAACCCTTTATAATTTTGTTGCAAAAACTAGGAGTTAATACTTTTTTATATACTTTTGCATATGTTTTTAGGTCATAGTTCATAGCTTTAAACCCGTAAACGAACTATCTACACCTAAATTACCTTTAAGAAATGTATTAAAACTTAAACTTATCCTACGTTTTACTTTTACAGGCTCTACTGAATGAGCAAAGTGAGAAGGAAATAAAACTAAATCGCCGGTTTTTACTGGATACCACCAACTTAATGAGTTGTATGGATTAAAGTTTTTTATTTTTATTTGAACTTGCTGATACCCTTCCTTATAAA
>Ga0255781_10000466_pt1 | contig 32382 bp, 30 predicted proteins | sample 101ome_21_FD_179979 | JGI IMG/M metagenome (GOLD analysis project Ga0255781, IMG submission 179979) | Coastal salt marsh microbial communities from the Groves Creek Marsh, Skidaway Island, Georgia - 101413BT metaG (version 2) | ecosystem: Environmental > Aquatic > Marine > Intertidal zone >... | reverse complement strand
AACAACTGATGGCAACGATCTCTGAAAAGTACATCGGCAACCACAAAATCCACACTTCCCCACGCGGTGCTAGATACATCATCACCGACGATGGCCGCAAGCTCTACATCTCAAGCACCAACAAAACCTACCGTCGCAGCTTCAAACCACGCCCCGGCGCATTCGCTCGTTTCCTAAATGCGCAAAACTCGGTATAGTTATTGCAAATCAAAACTTTCACAACACTTTCAATTATTCAAAGTTCAACGCACATCTTTTGGTATGCCCGACTTCAAATTCAAACCAGGCGACCGCGTTGCTGAACGACCAAGGCTGACGCTGAATATCGCATCCACGACAGAAGGCCGAGAACGCTATGGACGCCACGGTCGGCAGAGATATGGCACGGTGACTGGCACTATGCACCGAACGAATGCTCGCGGTTCTAAGCGCAAATTTATTTCTGTGCTTTGGGACGGCCATCAAACGCCAAGCGACCATGAGCAAATGCGTCTATGCGCAATCGAGGAATTTTCTCAAGTAACGCAGTCTGTATTTAATGGCCATGCCGAATGACTCAATTCACCGGAAGATTTACTGACGATCAAATCGAGGAGATCCTCACCAGTCCAGACAGTGACAAAAAGGTTGCCAAGAGATTCGGGATTTCGCGCTCTAGCGTCGGCCAGATCAGGACCGGCAAAACCTACAAAAACGTTCGTCCTGAGATTCAGCGCAGGCTTGGTCGCTCATGCTTCAAGTGTAAAAACTGGAAAAACAACGCTTGCATGTTTGAATTTCCAGATCCAATAGAAGAAGGACCGCAAGCTGCTAATTATTGCAGTGTGTACCAGCTATAATTCGCGCAACTGCTATATGGCAATGCAACCCGGCAATACCGGAGCGCAGTTGATGACCCATGGCATTGCTGCGTATTTTAAGCCTTGGTATTTTGACGGCAAGACTGTGTACTGGGGCGAACCTGAACGCACCAGATCCAGCGCAGAAGCTTCTGCCACCAGGATTAAGCAGTCAATTTCATCGCGATCTGGCCAAGGCAGCTTCGTGAATCACTGGTAGCATTCGAGCATGGCAAGTTACCGTTTCCACGCAGGTCGTCTTGCCATCTTTGATCGCGACGATGCCTGGTTTGCGACAATCAAGACGCGGCAGGAAACGGTAGAGCTGAAGCTGACATCGACTGCACCTGATGCTGCGATCTTGGAAGCCGAGCAGCTTTATGCCGATGCGCGAGCGGTGACAAACTCTAAGCCTTATTGCTGGCAGTGCATCCACTGGCAGCCAGTAACATCAGATTGTGGACTTGGATTTCCAGAGGGACGACGCAGTGGCGGACGATTCGCAAATCAATGCTCAGCATTTTGGGCAGACTGAGGTGATCGAATGCGAGAACGGGGCGTACATCGAAACGCTGTACGATAAGCGCACTGGGGAGCCATACTACCGGACGTGCTCCAAGGGTGGAGCAATTTGCCGGTACTCATCGGATCTGTGGCAAGCGCAGATCTATGCGCAGTATTACTGATCTAAAGTTCCGTTCTGAAGCCAATACTCAATAGCATCTGCACGAGCCTGGTCCCAGAACGGTTGATCTCTATACCATTCTTTGTAGGGCTTGTCCGATTTGGAGCCGTTGCAGATCCGGCAGGCGGTAATCAGGTTCGACTTTACGGTCATACCACCCTTCGACTTCGGTACGACATGGTCAAGCGTATCTGCTGGCTTGTCGCAGTATGCGCAGCGATGATCCCATTCCTCGAAGATCTGCTTGCGGAATCTGTTTTTGCTTGTTTTCTTCGGTACTAGCTCAGAGCCTTCAATCGCATGACCAATAAAGCCGCCTTCCAGTGGGTAAACCTCAACGTCAAGATCAATTATCTCCTCGGTCAACTCTTCAAGTCTAGCTGCAAAGTTTTCTGCAAACTCATCTGGATCTTGACCGTTAGCGCCCGAACTCAAAAACATAATTTTTGCGACGTTTAAGTAGCGTTTTTCGACGCGATACGTTGATTCTTCTTGCTGTGGCGCCCGTCTTGGGCATTTATTTGGTTCACACATCCAACTGCCATTTACTAACGTGAGCTGATTCATTGGCAAAGATTCTCTGCATAGAGAACTTCGCCTGCACTGCCTGAATTCTTCAGCCACGTAAATGTGCGCGACCCGACACACTCATGCTAGCTGTCGAGACCTTTGCTACCCCTTGCTTGCCGTTACCCTCAGGTCTCCGTTGTAGCGGCCTGTTTGTGCGTAGCTTGTCAGAGGCGTTCCGAGCATCTGGGTGAACACCATTTGTCCGACAAGGAAGCCAGGATATAAACGCTGCGGATGAAAACGACGCATATTCACGAACTCCATCGTGAGCCGGCTGCCGTGCCATCCGGGATCCGCGAATCCCGCGTGAAGATGTTCCAGCCCACTCCTAGCCCGTGAAGACTTGAGCTTGAAATCGGCTGCTACCCAAGTTGGGATGTTAAATACTTCTTGACTTTCTGCAAGCATGAAGTGGCCTGGTTCTAACAAGTATGGATGCTCTTTGGTTTTGCCGGAAATATCCAGTTCTTGTAGCTCTGGTGTGTCTGCAACCTCGATCATGATCGTGTTGCCAAGCCTCAGATCGTAGCTGGCAGGGCCTAGCTGCTCCTTGCGATACGGCCAGATTAGTGGCGGCTCCGCTTCACAGGCTTGCTCGATCTTCCAGTCAGGCCAAATCATTCAATAATCCCAGCGAACATGAGGACGACCTTCGCGAATCCCAATGTGAACGAATCCGCGTTTGGCACCATAGCCAAGGCTACAGGGCCAGTTTTGGTCGCACCATTCTTGCACGCTAAGCATAGATGCGCCTTTAACGTAGAAGTCAACGGCGCCTTCACCAGGAGCCGGGAACAGATGCTCTGACCTGCTCGCCCCACCCACGCTCTTGTTAATCCTTGGCGGCCTGTATCCACTGGTGATAATCACAGGACCACCGAAGCGGCTGCGAACACGCTCCAAGAAAGCGGCAAGCTCTGCTGCGGTGTCGAGCTGATGCTGATGATCGAAGCGTCTTGCCTCTTGCCCTAGCGCGAACTCACCTAACGTAATGTGTGGTGTCAGCCTGCTGCTGAATGGTGAAGCGGGTCTTAACTTTGCTGTCTCGCGTGGTTTCTCTTCTGCGGTCTTACTCTTGACTGCGGCTCTATCCATAATTGAAATCAACTTGCTGGCGTATTCAGGATCAGTGGCGTAGCCCTCGCTTACCAGCAACCGAGCGCATTCGCTACGATCGTCGGCGCGGTTCACGCCTTGATGCTGACGATAATCTTGATACCAGCGCGACACAAGATACTCAACGCAGGCAGCCAGTGATGGGAAATCAATGAAGCTATCAGTGATCGTGACCCATTGCCCGTCCAAGAATTCGCGTGTGGTTGTGGCCGTTCCGGATCCTTTCAGGCCAAAGTAGTTGTGCTGGCCTGAGGTGTGCTTGCCCCAGCCAGACTCGAGCGCCCATTGCGCTGCGACAACCTCGGGGAACTTTGCTCCAGCATGCTTGGCCGCAGCAAAAACTCCCTCCCATGTGTTGTCAAATGCTTGTGGCGGGTCTGGCTGCTTCCCAGACTGGCTCCAGACCGCGAACCACGGTCGGTCTCGACGCATGGCGACGGCATAGCCGTTTTCCCTGATGTCTTCCTCCAGCATCTGGATTGCCGCCATTTGATGCGGCAGTCCTCTGTAGTACCTGAAAAGCTGCTCAAGCGTGATCGGTTTACTGTTCGTCATGCCAAGGCGCTTGGATGTGTAGATCGTCGATTTGAACAGGTGGCGGCACTGTCGGAGGTTGGCTTTTGTGCCATTCTTCGATCTCGGAATCAAGCCTTGGCTTAAGCGTTGCTTCAAACTTCCGCCGCTGAATGGCGCGTTGCACGTTGCTCCACCTAGATCGGGTGGAGAAGCGCCACAACCAACGCCCGTCTGGCGGGATCAGTTCTTTTTTGCTTTCAGCATGTCCAGAACATGCAACACAAGCTGGACGATGCTGTTGTCTTTCATTGGCGACAACGCAATAATTTCAGATACAGCAGCCACAATGATCCAAGTAATGGGTGAAGCAAGGATTTGATCGACGTGCATGATGATTCAGGTGCCTTGAAAGCAGTCTACTTCGCTTCAGCGTTGAGATTCAAGCACTCGGAGGCGTGCGTTGTGATCCACCATCATTTCGCGCACGACTTGCCGATCACGTTTCATTTCTTCACGCATGTGCCCAAGCTGCTCACTGATTGATTCTGCCACTGTGCTTAGGCGGACAATAGATTCCCTAGCGTCAGAATTGGCCTGTAGGTAGCCCATCCAAGCGGTCCCGCTTACTCCGAGTCCTGTGGCTGCCAGCGCCGCGACAATCTCAACACGCACGGCACTGACTCACGAAACTCTCATACAGTCAGATTAGCGCAAGGGGTCCTTTCCAGCGAGGATCATGCAAGCACGCTTGTAAAACATGCTGTCTGTACGCCCTTTCCTTTACTGCATTCTGGCATTACCGCCAATTGAATCACCAGATTGCGTTATGAGCTGATCTTCAGATTGCGTGAAAAGTAATTTAAAAATCAAGGCAAAACCTTGAGACAGGCCGCCCGCAACGCTTGTGCGTAAACCCGTATTGATGCTGAATCGTAAAGCTTTAGCCATTAGGCGGAACCTACCTTGACGCTTACGGTTGGCGTACCACCAGTAATGCTAACCAGTCGCACACGAATAAATTTTACTGGGCAACCGTTCAACGCATAACCATAAGTCTTATTAGTAGTCAAGGTAGTGTCCTGCTCTGTTTCGTCTAGGTTAAAAAAATTCTCATCATCCAAGCTTCCTTCTAGCCTGATGACGACATCAGTACCGACAGAATCCAAAACAATTTGAAAGCAAAGATTAACACCAGTCGTGGCCTGTGAGCTGGTGACGCCAACAGCAGTCAAGCTACCAAGGTCAGCGACTTCGTAGCCAGCGAAAGTTCCTAAGGCCATGCTCAAGCCAGCGTTTGAATAGATCTTACAGCAAATCAGGCTTCCCCGCCAAAATGGCGACTGCACGCTTGTAAAACATGCTGTCTGTGCGGCCTTCTCGTTCCATGAGTTCCTTTATCTTTTTCCAATTCTTAAGGGTGTGACGATCCATCACCTTCCTTGGCCGCGATACATTTTTTTATTGTGACGCGGCTTGGAATTAGAGCTGTGCCCTTGCCGACTCTTTTTAGGTTTACCCTTGACGAACTGATTGCCAAGGGCAGTGCGTGATTTAACGGCCATCAGCTAGTCCTAAGTGAAGGAGACTGCTCAAGCCCACGCGGCATTAGCAATCGCCACAACCTTCGGGTCTTCGTTGGTCAGATCATCACCAGGCTGCAGAACGTGGCGGTGATAGGACTGAGACAGCACTACGCCATCTTCCAGCACTCGGGTAGCAGAACGAACTTGGATGGCGTTGCTTTCCAGTACTTCGATTTTGTCAACAACGGTTTCTTTTGAGAGAGCCATGATTAGGAACGTCCTCCAGACGTAACAGGTTTACAGGGGTCGTAGTTTTGAGCCGTTGCGGGCTTAATTTTAAGAAACTGCATAATTTCCAGTAATCGCGATTCTTCCCGCATCGTTTGCCGCTACTCCATAATTTGTAATGTATGTACCTGATGTATTTACATAACGTACAAATACGGTGCTGGCAAATATATCCGCAACTGGATACTGAAAGCTTCCAGGAATGGCTACATCTTGAACGGAAATAGTAGCTCTTTCGTTCGCTGATGTAGACGTAAAAGGCAGGTTTATTGATGTAAGTGTAGAAGCGTCGTTAGCAGACCAAACAAGATTGATGCTAAAAAATATCCTGTTGCCTATTTTGGTATACTTACCTTGTTGTAAAGTGTAAGTAACATTATTCCAGTTTAATGCTGGAGTCCATGTTCCCTCCTCATAATCATCCAGCGCATTAGCCGCTGCGGTGTCACTACCAAACAAAATGCCCGTGGAGGCACGAACTTGGCCAACAACATCACACGCAACTGCAGGACTCGCAGCGCCAATCCCGACATTGCCCGAGCTATCAATAAACAACCTGCCCGTTCCACCAGTCGTAAAGCCCAGAGCATTAGCCCCAGTCCGATACATTCCAGTGTCAGCGTCACCGTCAAATGCAAATGCAGCAGCACTAGCAGTGCCTGAGCCTGCATTCTCAAGCAAATCCGCAATCGTTACTTTCTTCGTCTCGTCAGCACCGACATCAACAATCGGCAATACGTCAGAACTAGCGGGATTGGTCAGTGCCGTCAGTTCTGTGATTTTGACGTTTGCCACGGTAAAGGCTCAAGACTGCGTGCCTATAGTCTAGCTGCTACCCATCTAGCGAGCAGGTCGCGCCGATTAGATTTTGACCACCACGATGGAGGCGTACGCCGTAGTTATGATCAGCTGATTGGTGTCGTCGTATCGTTCTTGGCAGTACCTCCGTTGTAAAAGTAGGATCCTTCAAGGTTTCGGGCCTTGATATAATTGGCTCCTTGTTGAGCTTCAAGCTCAATCAGAAACCCAAATGGGCCTGTTTCCCTCAGACTGTTAGCCGTCTCGCCTGACACACTCGAACCGCCCCTGAGTATGAACAGGTCTGTAGAAAGGGTTCCGGGCGAACTGCTGTGGATGTTAATTACTCCACCGACAGGTGTGTTAAATGATGGCCCGCAATAGTTTTGACACTTACACCAACTGTCTCTCCCTATAAAGTCTGCTAAATCCCAGTAGTCATTGGAAAGATCCCATGTAACGTCTGGCACTACTCGCCCACCTATAGAACACCCGCCACGCGAACCTAGGTCTAGAAAATTCAAGACAACTGCCGTTTCTCCAGCTCCTAGGTTGTGGGAGAGCGCGATAGTTGTGTCATGATTTGCGCTTGCGAAGTCAAATCTCACATCAACGCCGTGCCCCATCAGCCCAGAGTCCGGCTTATCTGGTCCGAGTATTAATACGGGGTATGACGTCGTGACACCGCTCGCATATTGAAAATCAAATTTATAGGAATTGTCGGCACCGTATGTGCGGAAATAAATCTTTTCGCCATAGGTTGCCGTTGCGGCAATGAGTTTAGTATCTGTTCCTATGTTTGTAAACGTAATTTTGCAATCTTTGTCTCCGTTGCCAAAGCCGCCGTTTAGAGTAAGTACTACATTATTGCTAATTTCGTTCATATCAGCCACCACCTCAATATCAGAAAACACGCAACCAGCTGACAGGAATATAGATCCGCTATCGATGCCGGGTGAGTTGTTAATTGCGTTGCCTGTAGTGCCAGCTTGCAATTTTATTTTAGGTGTCGTTGCACCACGCGCACCTGCGACGACGAATGGGGCCATACCGTTGCCTATAACAAGCGGGCCAGCCTCAATGCTGCTGGAGATGTCCTCATGCACACTAATGATCACTTCGCTGCCTATTGGGACAAAAATGCCCGCAGCGGCCTGTACTGCAGCCGTCACACTTGTGAAAAGTCTACCTTGCAATCCGGGACCATTCGGGCCTTGGTAAGAGTGGCCGGAGGTTGGATACTCTGCAGGCACTGAATCGCTGTCTTGCAAGGCTGCTGACTCGCTACTGGCAACGTGCAATACCACCAAGGTTGCGCCAGCTTGGATGCCGGACAGGATGTTTTGGGACTCTTTCCAATACGCCAAGCCTCTAGTTGTGACAATCTTTGGATCTGCATTGATCTGACCGTCTGTAGCCGCTGGGGCTGGTGCTTGAAGCTCTGTCAAACTCGCTAGTTCGACAACCCCTTTGTCCGTCGTACTAGCGTCAATTGGATCTCCAAAATCATACTCTAGGCTTTGGACTCCTTTGATATTAGTGGCCGTCAGCTCTGTTACTGTAAGATTCTGAAATTCAGTCTGCTGAACATCATCAATCGAGCTGCTGCCGATGTCCTCAACCGTCAGTGTTGAGCCAGTCTCAACGTCCTCTAGTCCACGCGGCGTGATGTTAAAGCCGTTCTCGTTGCTGCCTTGTGGCACAACGCGACCGCCGCTGTCATGGGTGAAGTAATAAGTGAATGCGTTTTGCGCTCCGAGATCCTTTTGAACTGCAGGAACAGCCTTGCTGTAGTTCAGGAAGCCAGCCCACTCCCAGGCGTGCCCATAAAGGCGCAGCGTGCTAGGACGCCGGAACTCAATCGCCCAATTCCCTAGGCCAGTCGCAGCACCACCAGACGGAGCGTCAGGAAAGTCAGTCGCGCTAGCCGGGTCCAGTAGCCGATCATCCGCAGATTGTGGCACCAATGCTGCGTGTGCTTGGGTATTGGTAAATCCCAACGCGACCAAGAATGCGTGCATACCCTTGTAATCAGTTGAGCTTCGATATGAATAATCCGCCCAAACTGTTGACCAAGTGATACCTAATGTTGTACTTGCTCCATCGGTGTCGTTGTCAGTGTCGATGACAATCTGACGCGCTTCTTGAGTGATTGGGTCTTCAGAGTTGTAGGACTCCTCAGTATGAACAAAGGTCTCCAGCCATACAGTAGTATCAGGTGTAGATGTTGACGTATAGATGTCCTTGTTAGCAATAAAATGCTTATTGCTGTGACGAACAACAGTACCAGCCGGATAGAACTCGCCAGATGCGTAGGCTTGGCTTGGTGCTGACCGCCGAAGCGTAAATTCCGCAGATGTTGTTACGCCTGACTCATCACCTGCTCCTGCATTGCTGACGGCAAAAATTTCAGAGTTAGTGTCAAACTCATCGCTGATCGCGCCGCCAGATCGTGCCGGATCAGTCTGAATGATGAAATTACGCTGGGGCAGTCTGACTGATGCAGTATTGCTGGCAACAATTGAAACACGGCGCTCGTTTGGCGTGCGTGTATCCACAAGTCGTCGAATGTAGACGCGCTTACCAAGAAGCAGATTTGTTGTACCGTCGATGCCGATGGTGGGTTCCCCGGCAGTGTTAGTAAATGCGGCCGTTATGTCGATCTCGGTTGCAGCGCTTGAATCCCATGCGTTTGCCGCTAATGGTGCGTACCACGGATCACCTTGCGGATTTTCAGCCCAGATGTAAGTACCGCTTTTCAGGGTGTAGCCGTCATTCAACAAAATCTGAGGCGTTGACGTTGACGAGCTATCAACGGCTAAAGCATTGGTGAGTGTAATCGTGCTGCTGGTAACAGCAGAGATCGTGCCAAGAAAGATCTTACGAATGTTGCCGGTTTTCTCTTGCAGGTCAAGCGGGACGCGGATCTTGCTGACAGCCCAATTCCTGTCACTAGGAAATGCAGCATTCTTGTATCCCTTGCTGTAAGCAGCACAGCCACCAAACGAAGAATTGCTATTGGTGATAGTAACTTCACCGCCAAGATCAGTAAAATGATGAATACCTTGGCCGATAGCGAAAATCGAAACCTCTTGAATGATGGAATCATTGATTGCACTGATATGACGACTCAGTCGTTCGGGCTTCATCCGCACATCATCTGGATCAGCATCAATGTATTGCTGATAGGTAGGTGTATCCTCCCAAGTGCCGTTTTGATAAATCTGCCAGCAGCTCATATCCTTCTGCAAGCTGACGCCAGTAAAGTTGGCGCACACCATGCTCCTAAGGCCCTCAACCTTGGCGCCGTCCATGAATGCACCGCCTAGTCCATACTCAGAGCGGATAGAGCAGTTGAAGATATAAGGTGACGCTGATGCAGTCGTATCCCATGCGCTGCTGGGGTTTTGGCCTTGCTCGATAGGGCCAACGATTTGAAATTCAGTGCTACGAGTAAGGGCCAACTCATTTGAAAGATCTGCGCCAGTGCCAACAGCAGAACGAGTCTTGGCGTAAAAATCATCAAGCTCAGCTTTACTAGCAAAATGGAATCCATCCAGCAAGTGATGGCTTGTAGTAGTGCCTGCCTTGTCTTTGATCGTAAAACCAAAGAAGTAGCCGGTGCCGGTGATCTTCAGCATCCCCCTGCGGTTGCTGTAGTCAGACTCCTCGTTAGCAGCTGCAGGCACCCAGTTGGGACGGATCACCGTCTTACGCAGATCAGGCCCGCACAGACTGCAGCCTCGCGGCAGCAGCACACCACCAACGGTGGCGGGATTGAACTGGATCAAGTCTTCAGCGCTTACATCTCGCGATGCGCCGTAGCTTGGAATCGTTGTGCTTGATTGGCCGGGGTCGTTATAAAGAGTATGCTCGCCAGGGCTAAGAATGATGCTTACGACATCAGTCGTGGCCGCAATGTCAGTCGGCGCGTACCAATCCTTACTGGTAATAATTGCTGCTTCAAGGACAGCCCTATTGATTGTTTTGAACGGACGCTGGGGTGAATAGCCGCAGACTAATCGCTGCTTTTCGAGTCGTTTCAGTCTGTCAGCTGCAGTCGTCTCATAATCGTTATACGAGCCGCCTTCAAACTGATCGCTGCCGGTATAAGGATTGACGTATAGTTGAAATGGCGCACTGAGTGGATCTGCTTGCGCGGTGTTGCCTGCCGAAACCGCTGCGTTACCGGCGATCTGCTTAACCATATCGGTCAAAGCAGCGATCTGCGCCCGGAACTCGCCCTGAGTGCTGTTGATATTGCTCAGCGAACCGCTGTCACCCGCGAACTCCAGACTCGACACAATCATCCGGCACTAGATAACACGATCCTAGCAACCGGCCTAACTGCTTGCTACTTTCAACCGAATGTCAGATGTCGCGACAAAATCAGCAGTACCGGCAATCAAATCAGTTGCGCTTGTATCAACGCGAGTGTTTGTCAACAAAAGGTCGCATTGATAATACGCTGAACCATTGATTTGATTCGTTGGCTCGTTGCGATTTTTGTATAGGTAGAATTTCGCGTTTGTATCGCATTGGTTTTCGGTAAGCAGTACAAGACGCAGCAGCGTCATTGAGTCAAGCTCATTGGCTTGATTCCGGTGGTCCACAAGAAAATTCAATGTTCCGGCACCACGCACCAAAGACTTGATGTGCTCGCCAAAAGTTTCGCCAATAGCAGTGGTGTCAAGATTGGCTGCATCAATGCTCAACGCCCAGCTTTCAAGATCGCATTGCAGCACCCACTGGCGATCAGTCTCGCACAGCGTATCGAACAGCGCAGGCATCGTGATAGTTTTAGCCAATGGCTGCTCAGAATTAGTCAGCGTCAAAGCATCAACACTGGTGGCGGCACTGTTCATTGCAGCCGCGTACCCAGAGTCAGAACTATAAGCTGCAATCACGAAATTTCCGAAGTTTACTTTCTTCATTTCGATGCGATCAGCAGCATCTCCGGCGTAAGCAGCGGCTTCGGTCGGAAAAAACGTAATCCGATCTAGCTCATCACGGTGAATGTACGCATCAAAAGTTGTTGCGAGTCCAGTGCTAGCTGTATTGTTGTACCAATTATCGCTGTCTTCAACCTGAGATAATCCGATTAACGTATCTCCTGACTGCGTAATCAATGTGTCCCCAGATTGTGCAATTAGAGTAAACGTATCTGTGAATTGATGATAAAACGGACTTTCATCTGTATCCGAGCCTGTATAAAACGCTCTGGAAGGCCCAGTCAGCCAAGTTGGGCCACGATAAATGCCATGGCCGTCAGGCGAATCAGCGTAGTCGTCACTGTTGACATCAAACGGCAAGCCATCGGAGCTGGCGATCACCACACGATCTCCAGTCCAATACCCTTGATTTGCCAGAGAGATTGAGATTGGAGTGGCATTAGCATTGAACCGCGCAATGCTCATCGCAATTGGCTGCGGTGTTTCGCGGCTCAGCTCAAGAATTCCACCGTTGCCGAGGATTGCCATCAGAATGACCCGCTAGGCTTGCCGCTAAACGTGAATGAAACCGGGATGCTCACCAGGTCGCCAACGCTGACACTTGTTCCAGCTTGCGTTACCAATGCATCGCCAGTAATTGTGCCTTCAGATGTAGACGTATCTAGCACCATCTGAATAGAGTTCAAACTAGTCGAATCACTCAGCAGACGATTGATTACATTGACTGTTGCATTATCACTAGCATCATAGAGAAGGGTTCCGCTTCCACTGGTGCCGCGAATGCCATACGCATAAGTACGATCATCCTCACCGATGCCGGTTGTTTCTAACGCATCACGGACGAATGTAACGCTTACATCGCGGACTTTTGCGATGGCAGTTCCATCAAACCGAAGCTCAGCGGTAGCGCCTGTTTTAACAGCCATCAGTCAGACCTAAGCTCAGCAATCAGCTCAATCTTAACAGTGCTGATTTTTGGCGCTACGCTTTCGACCCGGGGTGCCGCCGCGTAGGTCCATTGTGTGCCTGTCGTTGCACTTAAGACCTCAGCTTTCATATCAGCCGACATGCCATCGAACATTAAGTCCGTCGATTGAATGCCATTACCACTTGTTGTTTCTAGGTAGTCCAACCCACCTTTTGTCTGCTGCCAGGAAGAAATGAAGTCCTCGGCTACGTCATCAGGGATGTTTGCATAGGTCAAGCTCAGCGCACCGCCGCTAGGCAAACTGCCCCAAAGTCTTTTGCTGCGCACGCCGGACTGGCTTGTTGCAGTCGTGGTCGGCCACTTACCGGCACGAAAGCTGCGGCTGGTTGGTGCTCGTTGAACAGTCAGAACAGGCATTGTCTTTACGAAATCGTCCAGTTACCGGCTGTATCAAAGCCATCAGCAACCAGCGGAACGCCAGAGCTGTTTACAGGCATGTGCAACGCTTCTATTGTAAACGTCCCATCTTGATCTGCTGCAATGCGTTCGACTTGATAGGTGCGAGAAGCTTGATTGCTGATAATTTCTGTAAACAGGATTCCAGTAGGGCTTGCGGTTGTCCCGCCATTAGAGACGGTCAACGTTGCAGCAGCAGGATCATTGCCTGAGCTTGGATTCCAAGCGTAAACATTATATGTTCCGTCAGATAAGGGTTCTGTCGAAACTAAACCTCCTTCATTTGTGACAACGCCATTATTGTAATGCTCATATTCTGTTGCATCCATTGCGACCTTGATGTAGTCACCAGGCGCGATGTTGCTGTAGATAGATTCGTGCGTGACCTTAAAAGTTACCGTGTGATCGGCCAACCTGCGCATCCTAATAATGAACTTTGCCGCATCAATGGCGTGGTCCCGCTGAGTGCAATAGTCGGTCATGTCTAGCGATACTGTGTCAAGCGGTGCATAGCCAGATTCACTTACCAATGCTTCACGCACTGCAGGGAAAGATCCGTCACTTGTTAGATCATTGGCTGTGCGCTCTTCCCTGTAAGTAACGCTGACTTCAATCGGTTCCCTATCTTCTGGACTTAAGTATTCAATCTGATAGCTGTCTTCAAGGATGTTGCCAACAGTGAATAAACCTTTGATGTCTGCAGCCGTAAAACCTGAACCGCTGACTGGTAGCGCAGGACGAAGCGTAAACTTCCCATTGATTTCAGCAAAATATAAAAGATGCGTTACAGCAAGATCAGCCGCATAGCTTCTAATGTTGACTAAATCAGCGATTGCGCCATTGAAAAAATAACTGCGACTTGAGCACCAATTATGAGCTTCTTTAAAGCCAACAAGATCAATTATGTCGTCTTTGACAAAGCTGCCCATTCCATACCGAGTGTTTGTCATCAAATCAAGCAAGACATCCGGGAACAGGAAGACATTTTGCAATGTTGGATTGAACGGTAAACTGCCCGAATAATCAGACAAGCTCCGCGTTTTGATGCCGCCTTTGACGTAGCCTGAGAATTGGCTGAATTGCTGCCATTCCGTTGAGGAGCGAATATTGATGCCAACCAGCGCAAGATTTGCATAATCGCCCGTTTGATTAGTGACAATCTCATTTACATACGAGACTCGGTGTTCAGGCGCAGACGCTGCACTTGTAGAGATTTCGTCGTAAATAAAAGCCTCGGCCAGTTTCATATAATCATCCACATATGAGCCGTAACCAGAGACCGCATTTGTGTCAACAGTTGGCAAGCCAAGGTAATCCAGTGACTTATTGTTATCAATTGCATCGACTGTACAGGTGAATCCAGCTCCACTACCTGTGCCGCCAATGTCAGACTGATTAACACTTAAAACATTGCCCACGGCGTAATCTTGACCAATATCTTCAACGCTTACGGCGCTAACTTGGCCGCTTGAATTAACAGTGACATTCAACGTCGCGTTAGAACCATCGCCACCCGTGGCCGCTACGCCGTTGTAAGTGCCTTGTCCGTACCCGCTCCCTGCAGTGGCAAGTGAAACAGATTCAATTGTGCCGTCTTCTTTTGCTGTATTCCTAGTCTTGCTGTAATTAACAGCTAAAGCATCATTGCCTTCATTGAACTTGCTGCGGAACCTATCATGAAAATCTGCTGCAGCGATGATCGAACCGTTGAACGCTACATAAGAATTGCTGCCCCATGTGCCGCTTGGTAGCGCCAAGTGTTGATAAGAGTCAACGGCATTTAGCATTAAAATTCGCCCGGTTGTTTTACTGCGAACCTCAAAACCCGTCAAAGGTTGCAGCCTAAAAAGACGCAGCTTGGCGTCGGTAAACTCTAGTCGTAAGAAGTTAAAAAGAGACTGCTGTGTTTCACCACTTATAGCAAAAACTTCGCCGCTATCGTTCCAATCATCGTCAAAATCAGTATCAGCTTCTTTGTATTGCAGCGTAAAGCAACTAATTCTCGTAAAGGAAACAGTAACTATTCCGCTTTGATATGCAGTGCTTTCAACGTCTTCAGTGTCTTCTTTGTTGGCGGCTTCACACATTAAATCATCAGCCGCTTTATAAGTTTTGGTATCAGCAAAATTGCAAAGGGTATTAATTCTTCCTCCAATGATTGAATCAATACCGATCTCGGTTACGTCGCAGGCTTTAGTATTAGTTACAATCGCTTGTGCATAGCGCAAGATATGCCCCTTGGTTGTTGCCACGGCGCGAACAGGATTCTCGGCAAGACTGTCTAAGGCGGTTCGTCCTAAAACTACGGTTGAACCAGTGTGTCGGCCTTTAAGGTGCGCTGGCGTGTATCCATAGCAACTGCCAGCTTCAACAATTCTGAAAGTAGCTATTACAGCTTGCTCAACTCCAGCAATATCCTCCGCCTCTGATCGAAAAATAGCCTCAGTCCTGCTTGTAAGAACACCAAGCGCAGAACCTATCTTGTAAACCTCGCCTTCAACAAGGTTTTGATCATATTGTGTTTGACGTGCGGCGACTCTAGATGCAACGTCCTTTGATAATTCTTCTGAATCAGAATCGCCTCCACGAAATTTAACTAACTTCTCAGATTCGCTAAATAACTTATATGTAACTGTCTCGCCCTTGGAAAGAGTTAAGTTGCCATTCGCCGCGATGTCAGTCCCGTTTTCTTGAAAAATTCCACTAAAGCTCGCAAAGTGGTTAATATATTTTAGTCTCTTAGAAATTTTACCTTCGTCATAAGGGCATTTTGGCCTAACGTCTCCATCACTGAATGGTTTAAGTTGCAGTCTACAACCAGCCTCGACAATAGGATTAACCTTAAATGCAAGGTCATTGCCGATAAACCCGTAGACACCAAACGCAGTGTTTGATGCCGGTGTATGCACCGCAGAAGATGCAGCGGTTTCTGTCTGCGAAGCTCCTAGCTGAACCTTAAATACTTGTTCCGTAGACGCAGTGGCAGATGATCCACCGCCATTCGTGCGTCTATCATTTTCACCAGTCCGCCCAAAAACTCGGTCAGATTCAATAATCGCACCGCCGTCTTTACTTACATAAACAGTGACCCTGGAAGCAGCCTGTGTTTGAACATTGGAATCAAACTTATAGCCTTTTAATAGGTTGGACCCAACTGCCCAAAGGTCATTATCAAATGAAGCAATATCAGCTTCACTGGCTAGAAATACAGATCGCAACATCTGCGACGTACCAAACGACAGCATCTGCGACCAGATGACCGGCATATTTAGCCGAACGCCGCCAACCTTTGTGCCGCTAACTTCTCTTTTACCATAAACAAGTGGAATTGTACTGCCAAGTTCTACAATATTTTGTACTGAATCAAATCCATACCGAGGCGCAAAGGATTGATTAGTTAGTATAGGATCCTTTGTTCTTGTACTTGTTCTAATCTGACCAGGCGCCCTTTGCTCTGGAATACTTGGCCTAAGAAGAAATGAAAGCGCAGTGGAACCAACACTTAGTACAAGGCTGATGATTGCAAGCGTAACTGCCGTCTCACCTGCAACCGGCCCTTCAATCGGGTTGTCCTTCAGGTGCTGCCGAGCTGCAGCCTGAAACTCAATGAACTCGTCCTCGGTGATACCAAGCAGGCTGCACAGGTAGCGATCAGATGGAAGCATGTTCATCGAAACGTCCTGTACTCCCGATTTGCAACTTTCTTGTTAGGCAGCCAATGCACACCACGCTTGTGATGTGGGAACAGCAACCCTTCGTCCACAATAATACCCAAGCCCAAATGGCCTGGCTCCTCAAATAACGTCAGCGCATATTCTTGCTGCGGACACGGCTTAGTGCGTTCTAGCCACTGCTGCTTCAGTGCAGCCCATTCACCACACGCTGCCATCTTCAACCAGCTTTCGTCATAGTGCGGATGGTCAACACCAGCATCACGCAGGACGTTCCAAACCATGATCACGCAATCGCATCCAATTCCATCATCTGGATCAGCACCAAACTGATGTGGCAAACTTAGATAATGATGCCAGCGTTTCATATTGAGATTTGACCTGTTGTCGGCAATGCTCCAACTAAACTCTCACTCAACTTCCTGCGTGGTACTTGCCCCTTGACTGCATCTAATGGTGAAATAAGTTGCAATTTGATCAGCTTTGTATCCATCTGATAAGAAGCAACGCGCCAAGTTTCGGTTGAAACAAGTAAATCGTCAGCAAAGGTGCTGACATTTAAGCTCACAGTTTCTACCTGCAAAAGCCAACGATTTTCAACCGCTTGCTTAAATAGATTCAAAATGATCGTCGAGCTAGCCTCACTGGATGCTCCAATACCCAAAGTATTAGAACTGCGATCTCCGCCTTTTTCTCCTCCACCAGTTGCTAATGCGAATGGGGCGAACACATATGTATCACCACCACGACTGCGTGTTCCGTTGATAGTAAAGTTTTGGAAGTAATAACTCGTCTCCGTATAGCTAGAGCCTGAAGGCTCTAAAAACTTGACATAGTTGCAAAAAGCATAGCCGCTCATAATCCAACCTTCCGTCGTGTCTTGACGCTGTTTTGTAATGCTACAAGTGTCAGCGCACGACCCTGCTCAGCTGCTTGCGCCATGCCCCTGCGGTGTTGTTCAGCGGTAACGTACTCGGTGTTATTGATCACGGTGGATTCGTAACGCACGTCAATCGAGCCAGGATCTTGCATCGCTGAAATCCGTTCACGCTCCTGACGTTCCGTTTCGATGCGTTCGCTCGTGCGTGTAAACGGTAGTTGGACTGACTGCAACTGCTGGAAGTTGTTGTTCACGCTGGACGCTCCTGCTACGAAGGGAATCGAAGCTTTAACTCCTAACTTTCCATCTGCACCACGCTCTAACGGCAAAATCGCTTCAGGGCCAACCTCGCCCATCAAGCCGTTCTTAATAGTTCCGCCATCTGAGAATTTGAATGGCGTTGGCGCTGAAACGATTCCACCCTTGGCAAACCTTGCTGTTTGTCCGTCAAAATAAGCACCTTTTGCCGCAAAATCGCTAGGGCCGCCTAGTTGAATAATTTCATTTGGCAGGTTGAAAGAACCTCCGTCTTGTACGGTCGAGGCGCCTACGGCTGGACTTGAGCCCGAACTTGCCGCAACACCCACTCCAAGGGCTTTCTGAATCAATCCCAAAGTAATCAACACAAGCTGCTTCGCAATAATTTGCGTTGCCATATCGAGGAACGCCTTGCCAATACTTGCAAACGCATCCGATAGTGCTTCTTTGACTGATTTGGAACCAGTGATGACCTGGCCAAAAGCATTGCTAAATGCAGTGCCAATAGTATTAGCTGCAAATGTAATTTGATTGATTGGATTAACCAGCTCCTTTAGCTCTCCCTTCAGCTCGCGAATCTTCTGGCCTAACCCTTCCGCAAAAGTTGGCGCAACCTGTCGACGGAAAAGATCCGTGGCCTCAGCAGCACGAGGATCATCCTTGCCAAATTGCTTTTCCTGCTCTTGCCTGAATCGTGCGATACGCTCATCATCAGTCACCAAGCCAAGCTGTTCACGCAATGTAAACAGCTGATCAGACATGGCTTTGTTTCTTTCTTCTTCGGCAAGTGCACGGCGTTGAGCCTCATCTGCTAACGCAGATTCATATTGAATAAGTAGCAACTTGTCGGAAATTTCTTTTTTAGCAAAAGCCTCGGCTTTAAGTGCTGCTTCATTTTTGTCACCAGCAGCTCTTGCAAGGGCTTCGTTAAGCTCAAACTGATTTTCAGCAGCCCTCTTGGCGAATTCCAGCGAAATTTTTTGATTGTTGAGTTGATTCACTCTTTCAAAATTAGAGCCCGCTTGAGCAACTCCAATCTGTCTTGCATTATCAAGAATTTGTTTTTCAATACCTAGCAACTGCTCAGCAGCCTGAATAGCACCTAGCCGTGACTGGCGCACTCCACCAGTGCCAGTGCCGGTGCCGGTGCCGTCTGGCTTTGGTTCGTCGAATACTGTTAGGCCAAAAGTGGAGGAATCTAATGCCGCACCTTGCCTTGCATCATATTCCGCAACACGAAGTCTTTCCCTAAGTTTCGGAAGCAAGTCTTTTATTTCAGCCAGCCTCCGGCGATCATCTTCATTGGAGTCCACAAAAAGAGTGGAAGTGGCAACCCTTCCGGCTAGATCCAAGGCCTTCTGAGTAGCCGACTTCGGAGCAATAGATCTTTGTTCGATTTCAGCCTGCTCTGACTGAAGCTTGCTTATTTTTGACTGAACTTCTGCAACTGGGCCTTGCCTTATTAAATTATTTAGCTCTCTCTGCCGCTTATTTGCCAAAAATAGATTTGTCGCAAAAGCTGCGACACCAGCGGCCAGTGCTGTGTAAGGGTTAAGCATGGCAGCAGTATTCAAGCCAACAAGCGCCTTGGCGGCGGCTACTGCGTTTAACTTCAAGGTAAAGATAGCTGCTGCCAAGCTGCCAATACTGCCAATAATTGCAGCAATTTTGCCTACAGCAAATACCCCAAGAGCTGCGGTCATCGCTACGACAACAGTATCTATATTTTTCGCTATCACCAAGAACGCTTTCCCAATCTTCGGCAACACCGCAACCAACGTTGGAGTAATATCTTCAATGAACTCCGTAAAAATATCTTGGAATTCAGCACCAATAGGCTGCAGCGCATTACCTACTTCGACACGCATTTGATCAAATGCAACTCGCAGCCTTGCACCTGCATTTTCCGATGATCCTGCAATCTTGCCAGCCAGCTCGCCGTATTCATCGCCAAGGCTGACGAGGAACTTCATCAAGTCATTCAGGCCAACCTTACCGTCTTGCAGTGCCTTGGTCAGCTCTGGTCCGGTTCGACCAGACGCTGCCGCAATCTTATTAAACGTACCAGGCAATCGTTCAGCGATCTGGTTAATTTCTTCTGCTGAAACTTTGCCTTTACTGAAAATCTGAACAAGTGCAGTTACAGCGCCTTCGACTTGCTCTGCACCACCACCAGTAGCAATAATTGCCGAGTTAATGTTCTTGAATGCAAGTTCAGCATCAGCAACACCACCACCTGCGCCTTTTACTGCAGCAGTAAGGCGTGTAATACCCTGAATCGCTACATCTTGTGGAACGTTAAGACTCTTGGTTACATCCGCCGCCGCAGCAAGCGCACGATTGTACTGATTCTGCGAACCTGCAATACCTTCAAGTGCAATCTTTAGACGTGCAATTTGCGCTGCATATTCTGTATATTCACCAAGCGTTCTGCGAATACCACCAACCTGCGCACCAAAAGCAGCGCCAGCAAATGCACCGCCAACGCCGCCAACCAGCGCACCACCGACACCACCAAGGAAACCTTCCGGGCCGCCAAAAATACCACCAGAGATTGCAGCACCAGCAGCTTGTGTCATCTGCATCGGTGACATCCGACGGCGGCTCCTGTTTAGCTTTTCAAGCCGGCGATCAACCTTTTCGATTTCGCGTCCGACATCTTCATAGGCTTTGCTCGTTGGATCAAGACCAGCGCGTAATGATGCCCACGCATTACGCTGGGCTTGAAGACTGTTGATGCTGCCATTAGACGCCTTCGTAGCGTTCTTAATATCATTGGCTACTTGGTAGTAGCTGTTGCCCATTCGATCAATATCTGCGGCAATTTTAGACATACCAATGTCCGCGATACCCTTGTAGAGACCGCTAATTTCACGCATAGGCCGATCAATACCTGCGAGTGCTGCTACCTTTTCGCGATTTTTAGCAATAGACCTTCTAATCGCTCTCTGCTCTCGCAGTGCATCGTTTTCGGCATTTATTCTTTTAAGATTTGCGATGCGATCCCTTATCTCTTGCTTGCGATCTTCTGCCGCCTGCTTGGCAGCTGGTGAAATTTCTGGGCCTATGGGCTGTTCGTAGGCAGCAAAATCAGGCGTAGCTCTTCTTCTACCACCAGCCACCGTGAAAGGATTCAGGCTTCCGCCCATCGCCATGCCAGCCTGACGTGCAACGTCAGCAACAGTGCGGTAGCTATTTGAAATCTGATCAAGCTCTTTCTGAAGCCTATTTACCTGCCTTGCATTTTCCGCATACTTGGCCGAACCTTCTGCTGTTTCGGTATTAAGTTCAGACATTTCTGCCTGAAGCTGTCCAATAGCTTCGCGCAGATTCTTTTGGTTTCTTACTGCAACGCCACTTGCTAAATCTTTGATTAAAGCAGCTCCTAAGCCTTGAGTTGCGGCAGACGCTTCGCGTTGAACGCGAGCGATCTCAAGGGCGACAGCAACATAATTATTACCCCCACGAGCAGTGTTATTTAGAACACGCTCCAGCTCCCGAAGTCTCTGAGATAAACCAGCCGTAGTATCAGGAAGTTCTCCTACATTTTTTTCTAAATTAGCAAAAATTCGCTCAAACTCTAGGCCGGAAAAAGCTATCGCCAGCGATCGGGCTGATTCCCTGCCCTCACGCGCCATCTCTTGGAACGCTCGTCTGGCGCTGCGGCCCAAATCACGTTCAATTTCAACCTGAAGTTCTGCGACACTTTTCTTAACAGCTTCTACAGCGGCAAGTATTTCTCCAGGGGCAAACATTTTTAAGATATTTAAATCAGGCGGAAGCCTTTTGCCGGGCAGTCCTTCTTCGGCCAATAAGCTTGTAGCAACTGCCTGTTCTATGTATTCCCTGGTCCTGAAAGGCACATCACCAGGTCGATCCAAGATCTCCTGCATCCCTTGCCTGACTCTTTTCTGAGCTTCCAGCTCTTCTCTTACTCTTTTCTCTTCACGAAGGCTCGCAACTCTTGCATCAATTGCCTTAATTTGCCGTCTTGTTGCCCCTGCACCGCCAGCCGCTATTTGATTTGCGGCAAAATTTAGCTTGTTAAGTTCTTCTTGCTCAGTCTTGACCTTGGCAATTTTGCCCTCAAGGCTCGCGATGTCTGCGCCAAGTTCAACGAAAGCTTTAGAGCCTAATGCAGTTTGCTTTTGCAGAGTACTTAAAGCATTTGCAACATTTAGGAGCTGCGCCTGAGTGGCTTTTACGCTACCAGCAGTTTCAAGTAAAGATTTACGCTGAGCGTCAATAGCAGAAGTTGAACCATTAAGCCGAGCCTTCAGCTCTGTAATGCCACGTGACAGGCCGCCATATACCTTTCCGCCGATTGCGGCCTGCTCACGCAGACCTTCAAGGGCCTTGATCTGGCCTTTGATCGTAGCTTCGCTAGCGTTTAAATCCTTAGAGAAATTTACAATATCTTTCGTAGCCTGAACAATGTCCTTGTCGGCTAGCTTTGTTTGCTTGGAAAGATCCCTGAAAGCTCTGTTTAGAGCACCAAGTTTTTCGCCGCCTTTAATACCAAGCTCAATGGCTATAGGCTGCACCATCTTAGTAGCCATTATTTCTTCTCCTTATTCAATTCCACGAGTGCTACAGATTCCATTTCTTGGATACCTTCGAGCATCTCGCGGGGATTATCCACATCATACAGCGCCATTAAACCGCCTGCACCGACCAGCACCTCATACTTCAAGCCGACGTAGCCGCCCATCGTGACGTTCCATTGCGTCGTCATTCGCAGGAACATCGTCACAATTTCCCAGTTGTCATCCCATACTTCAAAATGCTCCTCCACGGGAGCAGCAGGACGCTGCGGCTTCAAACCGAAAGCCGCAGCATCCGCATTGCTTTTATCCTCAACCTTCTTGCCGCCGCTTACCCAATATTTGGCGGCATCCCTCAGTTTCCCAGCTTGGCGCCTTCAAACGTCTCGGTATAAGCACTCAGCACGCCACGAATCCAGTACGCATCATCAGCGAACTCCTTCATCGCCACCTGAGAAAACGGCACCGGCTTGCCATCCTCGTCTTCAATGCCTTCCCAACCAGTCAGCACGGCCTTGAGCAGCTCCAGGTCGCCTTTATCGGCCAACTTCTGAAACTCAGACCGAGGCACGCGCTTGAAGATCGCATCAAAAGTAGATTCTTCAAACACGCCGCCATCAGCAGGCTCTTCAACTTTTACGGGCCACTTAAAAGTCTTGACCTTTTTGCGGACGAAAGCCATGAATAATAAAAGACTCCTCAATACAATACACCACAAAAAAACGGGCCGCAATGAAGCAGCCCGTCGTGCGCTCTACGCCTCTCGGATCAAGTATAGATCAGGCTGAACTCATCGTTGCCCGCAGTGGACGGAATCGCGGTATACGGAATGTTCAGCATCGCGATGCCATCCTGGTCGCTGTAGGACACATCACCAATATCGATCCGAGTGGATGCGAAGTCAACGATGTTCCCAGCAGTCGTACCGTGCTGGAAGGTCAGGTTGCCCAAAGTGCTGTCAGTGAGCGCAGCAGTGAAGTAATCCTTCGTTGCCATCGTCACAGCTTCCAGCACCACAGTGCCATTCGATGCACGATCGGTCAGCAGCACCTCTTTGGTGCAACCAATCAGCTCGCGATACACCAGGGTGTTACCCACATCGAACGTTACCGACTGCAAGCAGCCTGCGTAAGACAGCAGCTGGAAGGTATCGGTGTTGCCATCCTTGAACACCAGAGGAGTGGCTTGATCCGCGTAAGTCACGCTAGGCAGCGCGGAATCATCCGGTGCGTTGTAGATACCAGTGAAGGTGAAATCGATCGTCGGAATCTCACCAACATTGGTATTGAGAGCGAAAGTGCCACGGCAGCCAGTTACCTTATGGCGCACACCATCAATGTTGTAGTGAATGGTGACAGATCCAAACGATGAGCTAACCGGTGCGTAGGTCACGCTGGTGCCAGCAGCAACAGTTTCACTCAGTCCACAAGCCTGGAGCGCCTTGCCGTACTGAGGAGCAGTACCGGCGGTGCCAGAGCCAGCAAGCTCAACGCTGAACGTGCACTCAACCCGAGTGTTAGCCAGCAGTTGCTCAGATGCACCAAGATAAGGACGAATCAGGTCACGGCTGACAACATCACTCTGCTGAGGAGTAATGTTCAGATCCCTCACCAAAACCGCGTCCGCTCCATCCGGAGTCGGATCGGTCCCGTAAGTCGATTCCGTCTCGATCAGAATCAGTCGTTTCCGAAGAAGAAGTGCCATTGTCCTCAGGAGAGTTTGCGGGAAGAGTGCGCTGAATTAAAGTGCGCTTACCGGTTTCTGGGTCGAGAAGGTAAGACCCGCCCTGCCCTCGGTACTCGTCATTCATGTTAATACTTGCGCCTGCTTAAATATTAGCCGGCAGCGAGATTATCGACGGCAGTACGATAAAGAACGTCGTATTCATTCGAGATAACCCCAGCTGGTTGATCTGCGTCTAAAAATTGAAATTCAGTCAGCACTGGCTGAATATCAATCGCATACCCTCCAACCGTAAGATCGGACATCAACAGCGAGTGCATTGACTCAATAATTGAATCAGCATCAGTGTCTGGCGTTTGAGAGCGCACCACTACTGTCACTCTTACACGCATCCGCCAATCTAGCTTCGGCAGCGATGTCAATTGCCTCGCTGCATCAGTAGTCGGTTCCACGATAATCATCGGTGACTCCGCTCTTGCTGCAGCGGTCACTCTTGATCGATACACTCGACCACTGACGCCCGCAGTGCTCGCAAGCGTTGTTGCGATCTGAGAGAGAATCTGCTCGCGCTTCGTCGTCATGTCTTTTGCATCATGATTTCACAGAATGCTCCATCATCGATCAACGCAACATTCCTGACTGTGTAGGCGATGGTATTGACCGTAATCGCATCGCCATGCAGCAAAGACCCAAACTTTGATGCCTCACACGTCACCTTATAGTCAGTCGTCAATACAACACCATCTGCAATAATCTCAGACGGCATATCCAAAATTCCCTGCCCCGACACTGCGCCAGCGACAACAGGTACTGAAAATTCATCATCACTCAGAAATACGCTCAGGTCTTCGTCGAATGCCATGAGAGAAAGCGCCCGATCTGCACCGGGCGCGTATCAGAACAATCAGTTGTACTTCTTGCGGCCCAGGCCCACAACACTGACGGCGCCAGCGCCAGTACCACCCGCAACAGTGATCACCGCACGCGCATAGCGTTTGATCTCGTCGCTGTTGATCACAAGACTCTCAACAAGAGCAGTGTTGGCAGTGGTCGTGGTAAACGCAGCACCAGTGACATCGCCAAAAGTGACGTTATCGGCAGAGTCCTGAATCTTCACCGCATAGGTGATACCTGACCCGCCAGCCTCAGCATCCAACACAAGAGTGATGTCACCCTCATAGTCCAGAAGGTCCACACCTGTTTCGTTGCCAGTAGCGGTAACAACGTCGTTTGGTGCAAACGACAAGGCGGTCATGGTCCGCCGAGTGTTGCCGATAGACATTACTTAGTGCTCCGTCGAGTGGTGGTTTTTTTAGCTGGAGCCGCAGACTCCTCCTTTGCCGGTGGCTTAGCCGGGCATACAACTGGCTCTTCCTTGTACTCAACAGCCTTCTTGAGTCCAATCAGGATCTGAGCATCCTCGTTGCTGACCTCCATAATGGAGCCCGCCGAAGCGGGCTCACCAGAGATCATCACTTGCCTCAGGATTTGAACTTTCATGAGTCAAAAGCGATGAAACAAATCACCTGTTATCAGGTGGCCAGGCAGAATGCACCAGCTTGCTTGACAGCAAAGTCAACATCTTGCAGTGCAATGATGCGGACGGTGCCAGCAGTAGCGCCTGCATAAGGATCAACAGTCAGATCCAGGCCAGACCACATGCCCATGATCAACATGCTGAAGTCACCGAACAGTGCATCGTTGTTCTGCAGTTGGTTCGAGACGATCACCGGATAGCCGTTGATCTCGTTGTTCTCGAACACGAACTGAGCGGTGTTCGATGCCTTCTCGGTGCTCTTCAGCGCACCGCGAGCAGAAGCGTTCACGATGTAACGCAGGGAGCCGGCATCAGCGTTAGCAACAGCCACATCGGTTTCCATGCCGATGTACTCAGCGAAGGTGCCGAAGCTGGTCAGAGTCTGCGAACCAATGCCGCTGGTGTTGTTGATACCCAGAGGCTGGTTAGAAGAGCCGGTGCCGTAGATACCAACGCGGTCCAGTTCGAGCGCGATCACGCGGGCCAGGTCATTGCGGACCATGCCTTCAACGTCAATGCTGGACTGCAGCAGCAGGCGACGGGAATAGTCAACAAAGGCGCCACAGGTCTTGGGCGACATATTCACCTGATCGATCGCCTGCTGGCTTTCGGTCGGAGAAGAGTTTTCACCAACCCAGTAAGCAGTCGCGGCCGATGTCTGACGAGGAATCGAAATGTTGCCTTGCAGGCCGCTCAGCATCGTCATGCCAGCCTGAGACAGGGCCAGACGATTGCGCAGCAGATCGATGAAGCTACCGGACAGCAGCACATCATCGACGAGGTTGCCGCCAGCAGTCGGGGTGCCAACAACCAAGTCACGACGCAGCACTTCGTTCGGGACGACAATGCCGTTAGACGAACGCTCGTACTGCTTTGCAGCAGCTTTGCCGACTTCGATCTCGAACTCAGCAGCACGGCGTGCAGATTGATCGCCAGGATTGGCGAGGTAGTTCAGAGCCTTGATGAAGCTGAAGCTACGAGTTTCCTTGTCGGAAAGGCCAACATCGTTGGCATCGATGCGATGTTCCACTTTTTGGGTGCCGATTTTGTCGAGGAATGCAGCACGAGCTTCATCGACAGACTTGCCGCCATCGATGAGTTCGCGTGCCAATTCGGGGAGCTTGTGACGCTCGCCCATGCTGGAGATAGAAGCAGTCCGGGTACGCTCGGCCTCTACGGCCTCGGACCGGATCACCTCCAGGTCAGGAGTGTTGTCCATGACAGGTTCAGTCATAGTGTTTGCAGGAGATGCGGTTGAAGCCGCAGGCTCGGAATCAGTGTCCTCAAGAGAACGACCAATTCCGACAGTGGGGTCGGCTGGGATAACAGCCAGTGATACTTCGTAGGGAGACCAATTGGTCGCCACGAAGTTATCTTCGCGCTCTTCCATTTTATCAATGGAGTAGCCGAAAGAAACGCCGCGAAGAATGCCATCGCGAACGTCTTGGAGCACTTCTTGCGCAAATTGATTGCGCGAGAAACGCACCTTGGCGTAACCGCGTTTTTTATCACCATCAATCCATGCACGTTCGACAACGCCGATCATGCGATCTGGATCATGGTTATATAAAAGCGGTGCGCCATCATTGAGCCGCGAAAGATTCGCGGACTCCATTCCATGGCTCAAAATCTCGTTTCCGAAATAACGAGACACGGGATACTCGGAGCTGAATGGAAACTCCATGCTCCGCTCGTCGAGCATGTTGAAGTTCGTGGCTTCAACGCGCTTGAATTTAGAGCCTTCAATGTCGCGAGTTTGGTGCTTTTCAGCAACGTCCTCGGATCGAGCCTCAGTCACATCTTCGGCTGAACGCAAGGGCTCAATCTTGGTCAGTGTGCTAAATCGATGCCCAACACGAGTATCAGTCTTCTCGTAGCTGCCACCTTCTCCGGTAGGGCGATACACACAAATCAACGCAGCAGGATCATCTGCCGTGCCATTAACAGTGAACTCAGAGTCAGGCACGTTAATGCTGCCGTCACGCTCAACCTTTTCGATCAAACCACGAGCGCGACCACCGGAGGAATTCCAAGAAACGTAATCGCCTACCTTCAGTGCATCGGGCTCGGCCCTTTCGTGTTCCTGTTCCATCTCCAGTGACTCAGGTTTATTCGTTACAGAGTCTATAGACTCATCCTCTTTAATATCATCAGCCGCTCGGTCGATACTTTTGCGGTGCTTGTCCGCCCAGCTTTTACCTGCATCGCCACCCCAAGCAGCCCATGCCACACGACCTGGTGATGGGTAGCCATCCTCTCCGGGGCTAAATCCTTCCGCCTGTTTGTCCACCTCGTGACGAGCAAACCAAGCGCTCATCGTCACAATAGTGTCGTCGCTTAGCTCATTGCCCGAGAGAATTTTAGTTGCGCGACGGGATGCAACATCTGTGCCGCCTTTGCGGCCTTCTTTCTTCCATTCCCGGTATCGACGCGCTTCTTCGCGCATTCCTTCGGTCGGCATTGCAGGCATTACTCGATAACCTCCACTGCAGGATCTGCTTCAATGATGTCACGGTCAAGCTCTACGTTAAGGTCCTCCGCTGCTTGCTGCTCACGCGACAATTCCGCCAGGTTGTCGTAAAAATCACCGCCAAGCTTCGCGACAATTTGCGCCTTGGTCATATAACCCGCCTGCTCCATTTCGCGGTAAGCCTTCGCCTCCTTCAACGGATCAACCCAATCCCATCCACGGGCAGTCCATCGTGGATTGTCATAACGCTCAGGACGCTGATCAAAATCATCAAACGGCAGATCACCTGCAAGCACCGAAAGACTCAGCCATTCCCTAAAAATACGAGTATGAAAATGCTCAATCATGTACCGCTGCACGACTTTCCAGTGCTCGCGGTCTTCGAGTAAACTTAACCTGCTGCTGCTGTAATTAGTATTGCTAAAATCACGACTTAGGGTTTCGTAGCTACATCCAAAGCCACTTGCAAACCTGCGCACTTTATTGCGCACGAACATCTCATACTGCTGATCCGGTGAGTCAATGTCAGGCACCGTCACGTTCTGGCCTGGTTCCAAATACTTGAACATCCCAGGCTCGAACTCCGAAATGCGGCGTTCGCCCTCAACGTCATCGCCATCAAGCTCGCCTTCAGGTGATGTCACAAATCCCATGATCGATGCACCTGCACGGGCTCGAATCACAGCGGCTTCCTCGTAACCCTGCAGCTGATGCGCATCGGCCATCACAGGATGGAACCACGGCACACCGCGATGCTGCTGCGGGCGCTCAGGAATAAACAGATGGATTACGTCCTCTGCTGGCAAGAAGACATGCTTGCCGCCTTTCTGCTCAACATTCTGGAACCAGTAATCACCTGGATGCCTCGTCAAGAACGCATACCGAACCGGACGACCCCATTCGTTGATCTCAACACCCATCCGCCATTCATTGTTCCGCGCCAACGTCGGACCTTGATATTCCTCGTCCAATACATCAGCCTCAAGCATCTCCAGCGCCAGAGGTACTCGGCTGCCACCAAATGGACGACGAACAATCCGGAACAGTGCCTCGCCGGATTCCGGTAATGCACCAACCGCCAACCATTCCATCATGTGGAAGTTATGGCGACCAGCAACATCGCAATTCTCAGCGCGACACCAAGCATTCCACTTCTCTTCAATCAACCGATTCACTGAATCATTCAGCTTTCGACCGCGAAGCTGCTGCACTTGCGACTGCAACTTGATGCCGCTACCAACCACATTGATCTGCGTCGTCCGCTTAGCCTGCTTTGCGTACGGATTGTTCCGCACCATCTCGCGGCTGCGGTCGCGCAGCTTTCGCAGGCTGGTACGAATCTCAGCGTCAGCACTTGCCTGAGATGACATCCAGTCACTCGTCAGACGGCTGATAATTGCGCCTGCATAATTACGCCGACGACGCACTGGCGGCAGTGATCTGGGGATCGGCTGCAGGCCAAGTCTGCGCAGAAATCGAGTACGGAATCCCATCAGCCTTGATTGAACCGAACGTAAAGCGAATGTGGATTGCCAAGATTATTGGCAATCATCTCGGCTTTCTTCTCGCGAGCAAGCTGTGCCTTCAAGCGAGATTCAAGCTCCATCAATTCTGTCAGCTCGAACCTCTTCAGGTTGCGAGTACCAATTCGGTACTCAGCTACTGCGCCACCGCTAATAATTGTGCGGATCGCTGCTTGCACAGCATCAAGATCTTTCTGGAGCTGCGATCGGCCATCGTAGGCGCCAGGCCCTTGGCTGTAGACCAGCGAAGCTTCAACGACAAGGCTTCCGCGCCCCAGTTCAATGACAGTGCTATCGGACAGATTCGTGGCAACCGCCTGGAAGTACCACTCGCCAGCGTCCATCGTCTCAGTCGTGGCCGCCGATAGCGTTACTTTCCATCCAGAGTTATACGCAACGCCAACCGCCGTAACGCCCGCAGAAGGCGCATTTCTGCGCAAGTAATACGTCAGACTGTGTGTCGTATTATCTACCGCAGCGCCGAATACATCAACAGTTGCATCGTCGATCCACGCAACAGTCGTGCCAGCAGCAATAGTTGCGGGGATGTTCACTTCCGGCTAAACGCCAACATTTCCTCCAGTGTAACGCTCACCACTGGTTAATGAAACTTCTTCCTGTACCCCTCTTCGCTGCCGCACGCTTCTTCGGCTTCTCTGTTGCACCAGACTCAACCTGATCCCACAACGTTCGGCGATCTTTGATTTGATACACGCGATTTAACGCTGCATACGCATAAACAAGCTCGTCAAGCGCTTCGTTTCTTGCGCTGCTTTTCTTTACCCATATCCTTTCCGGAAAGCCGTTCTTGAATCTCATTACCTGCTTTTCTGCGGTCAACTCCTGGAAATATTCTGTTCCAACTGTTGGGTAAAAATGCAAATACCCTGGCCCTGGATCGTTGTGCTTCAGTCGCCCAAACAGCAGTGACTTCACCGTGTCAGATCCAACCGGAAATACCTGCGCTCCCTTTTTCAGCGTCCTGCCCTTCGCATTCAGATCCACCTTGCTCGCCTTACCAATCGGCGGCTTATTTTTCTGTGCCATGCCCTTGATCGCAATCACGCCCATCCCCTGGCGCTCCCTCGCATACTGGTAAACCTCTGCCGTGTGGTGGCCGCCAGAGTCGATCGCCGTCACCATCACCTTCAGCTTCCGATCGCCCTCGCCCTCATACGGCGCTTGCAGAATCTCATCCAACTGCTTCCACACATCCGGTCGGCTTGGGTCGCCATAAATCACAACGCGATCGATCAACCAGCCCTGTTCCTCACGGCCCCAGCCCCACACACTCAACGACAATCGATCGTCCTGCACGTCGCAGCCAATCGTCAGCAACAAGCAATCAGCCGGCGCAATGCCCTGCTGATATTCCTCGGTCGCTGCACGTTCGCTCAACGCATCCGCGCCAACCTTCGACGCATACTCGTCCTCCCAGGACTCACCAAGCACCGTATTCACAAACGTCTTTAATTGTTCTGCGTCATTTTTTGCGTCTAAAAATTCTTCAACCAAGTTCGGCCATGTTGCGTTCGGGCTGTAGCTATACGCCGCCCAGATATGAAACGACACATGCTTCCCATTGCCAGGCGCCGTAGCTCTCCACTCGCCACGCTCCACCATCCATCGCTTTTTTGAATGCGGGATGAGCACGCCACAGCTCTCGCACGCATAGCTCGCAGTGTCTGGATCATTGTCAATCCACCTGATGTTTGCCCATTTCAAATACTGCATGTGCCCACATTCCGCGCAGGGCACAAAATATCGCCGCTGATCACCCTGCTGGAACATGCGCTCCACCCGGCTGAAGTCCTTCACTGTTGGCGTACTTCCCGCGACGATCTTGCGGTTCCAGTAGTACTCCGTCCGCCTGATACCAAGCTTGATCTGATCACCTTCCGTACCAGCTGATGCCGGGTAGCCATCAATCTCGTCAAACAGCACAACGCGGCGGCTGACGCGACGGAATCCGCGTGGACTGTTCGCACCTACCAAGCTCAAACTCCCGCCAGGGAATTGCTTCTGCAGGATCGTGTTGGCACCATCCTTCGACTTCGCCTCACTGACCAAACCACGCAAGCACGGCGTATCACGCAACATCGGCGCGATCTCTTCTTTCGAGTAACCTTGCGCGTCCTCGATAGTCGGTTGAACTATCATAAGAGGGCATGGATCTTGATGAATATGATACGCTGCAACATGATTTAGAATCTTAGAATATCCAACACGGGCAGATTTCATCACCGTGATCTGCTCGATCTTCGGATCTGTGATTGCATCCATAATTCCCTTCTGGTAAGGCAACGTGTGCCATCTGCCACCTTCCGCACTCGACTCTGAACTCAAATACGCATAACTATCCGCCCATTCGCTTAAAGTCATCTTTTTTGGCGGCTTGAACGCCAAAAATGCAGCCTTTTTGAGCTTTTCGCGATTACTCATTATCAACAGCAAGGTCTTCTAATGCCTCACGCACAATATCATCCAGCACGCCGATTGCATCGGTGTCTAAGTCTGGTATCCGTTGTTTTGCCTTGGTTGGTATTCCCAGCAGCTTGGTTCTTGCACGAGTGATGATCTCTACCCACTCATGTTCTACATCCTCAGCTTTGACTAGCAAGCCCTCTTTTTGTTGTCGCTCAAGCTCAAGCAACTCAGCCTTCAAGTGTTCCGTTCTGGCGCGAGACTCGTCATAATCAGGGATGGCTTCACTTGTTTTGCTAATCCTCGCCTCTTCTTTTGGCTTCATTCGCTCCTCTCGGCTTCGCAGTGGTTTCTTCTCTCGACCCTCGCCAGGAGGTTTCGGACCCATGCCGATTCTGGTCTGTGTATTGCGTGACCATTCCTCACGCATGGTTTCGCTGTTGACCAACGGCTTTCCGTTACGTCCAGTAACAACAGAAAGGCGACCTGCTTTTACAGCGGCATATACAGCTTCGGGCGTAACACCCATGGCTCGGGCTGCTTCTGCGCGTGTAATTAAAGCCATGTCTTAAGTACGATCAAGTCAATATAGCGCACATCAAATATCTGTGGTAAAATGGCCGATTTTGCAAATTCGGTCCTTGGAGTAACTATGCGTGTATGCGCATCGAAACAACTTTTTGCGCAGATGCCTACCTGAACGGAGCGCCCCGAATACCCT
>Ga0255781_10000456_pt1 | contig 32520 bp, 43 predicted proteins | sample 101ome_21_FD_179979 | JGI IMG/M metagenome (GOLD analysis project Ga0255781, IMG submission 179979) | Coastal salt marsh microbial communities from the Groves Creek Marsh, Skidaway Island, Georgia - 101413BT metaG (version 2) | ecosystem: Environmental > Aquatic > Marine > Intertidal zone >... | reverse complement strand
CCAACCTAATACGGCAATGCCTGTGCCGCAAATTATAACGTAATCTTGCCAATCAGTTTTCATTGTACTTCTCCCAATATTTCTTTGCGCAGCTTGTCTGCTGCTTTGCGTATTTGCTTAACGCTATTTCCCCCAATGCCATAATACTTCAGCAGTTCGTCGTCTGGCATCGTATCAATGTCGTTCAGCGTTCTGACTGAGCTGTAAGTAAACAGCGAGTTCTTGATTGCTTTGTTTACCTCAAGATATTCAATGATGCTGTTGCTGTAATAAAAGTTTAAGGCTTTTATGCGATCCTCAGCCTTCTGCACTGCCATGTCAAACGCAGCAAGATCGGAGCTGATGTTGCTCAATCTGACGCCACTGTTCTGTGTGCGCATGCGATCCTGCGCTGCGCGTTGTCTCTCAATGAACTTGCGTTCAGTTGCGATCTGAAATTCTAGCTCGTCTTTGGTCAAAACGGTGGTTCCTCTTCCGCTGATGTTGGCAGCCACACGATGTCGATACCGTGTAGCTGTAGGATAAATGTGCGTAGGTCAGCGGCGTACATTACACGATCCATGACGGATCGTGCAGAGTGCCATCTGGCATTACGCGGCGAATTGCAGCAGAGGCATTCCCCATGCTGTTGACCCAAGCATTAGCAAGATTGCCAGCACGCTCAATGCCATCGGCATCAAGCTCAACAAAACGATCAGCAACATCCATGTCGCTATGTGTTTCAACATGAACCACAAACGCAGGCTTGCGCTCAATCATGCGAGCCGAAGCTGCTTCAGAAGAAAGAAGAAAAGAAAGAGAATGTGCCATGTGACCCTCCAGTCTGGCTGCGCTGCTGCGGCGGGATTGCCGCGCTACCGCGCTATGTTTCGCTCTGTTAACTAATAGATAAATACTTGCTAGCAAATTGTCAATACATCTGCTAGCAAAAAATTATCTATTGCAATAAAAAGTTGCTAGCACTATGTATGAGGTGAAGCTAGCAACACTGGGGTAGCCATGAAAGAACAAAAAGAACAGTGGAACCATCGGATCAAAGTCGAACTGGCTGATGGTATGCGTGAAGTCCAGCGCAAGAGAAACGAAGAAAGCACAATGCGTGAGCTGACAGAGGAAGCCATTGCGCTGTTCTGCAAGGTGAACGGCGTGAAAGTTAAGGAAGCCGCATGACTGTCGTCGTAGGCATAGATCCTGGCTTTTCAGGCGCAGTGGCATTTCTCTGGCCCAACATGAAGCTAGAGATACACGACATGCCTGTGCTGAAGAACGCCAAGGGCAAAACAGAGCTAAATCTGCACATACTGCACAGCCTGCTTGCGCCAGAAGGTGACGAGCCGCACATGGCAGTGATCGAGCAGGTGGCAGCAATGCGCGGCCAAGGCGTGTCCTCCATGTTTCGTTTCGGTGAGACATACGGCGCAACGCAGATGGCAGTGGCAGCCCACAAAATCCCTATACAGTATGTCACGCCTGCAAAGTGGAAAGGTCACTTTAGACTGAACCGCGACAAAGGCGTTTCACGCGGTCTGGCAACGCAGCGTTTTCCCGACTACGCAGACTTATTCAAGCGCGTCAAAGATGACGGCAGGGCAGAGGCAGCGCTGATTGCGCTTTATGGAAAGGAAATGATTTATGACTAAGCAACGTAATTTGCAAATTATGGAGCGTCGTGAGGCAGGCGAAACCTTGGCAAGCATTGCAAAGGATTTTGGCATTTCACTAGAGAGAGTGCGGCAGATCGCTATTGTTACGCGTAGGAATTTAGGGATTGGCACAGTTGAAAATCCGCTAAGATGCAAGCGCGACGAAGATACATTTGTGTTCAGATGTCCTTGGTGCGGCAGGCTGCATGTTCACGGTGCGAAAGAGGGGTGGCGCAGCTCACACTGCAATCACAGAAAAGCTCCTCAAGAATATTACATTGCGGAGAAAAACAATGACTGAAATGGAAAAGCTATTGGAAATGTGGGGGCCACACAACTTTTATCGTAACTACGATGTCGTGCCGACTTTGCAAAAAAGATTGAACCCTAGGGCTTCTCGCTGCTTTTGGCATTGGAATACAGACAAGAAAAAGACCCCGATAAAGACATTGCTTGATATTGATATGACAAGTGATGCCATGTTCCTGACAACAACACCAAATTTTGGCGTCAAATCAATGCGAGAAATACGCTACACGGTCGCTGAGTTTAAGACAGAGTACAATATTACAGAGCCGCTCCCGCTAAAGGAGTTGGTGGCACAAATGAAAACGCTTATTCAATCATGCGGCGTGACAGACGCAGATAAAATCTGGAAAGCAGCAAAGCAGCAGCTAGAAACAGAACGCGCAAGGTATTATTCATGAACGGTTTTGAAAAGCACGGCATTAAGCACCTGTCGGCCTCGTCAATAAACCTGTGGACAAACGCCCCGGATGTCTGGGTTGCGAGCTACTTATTCGGCAAACGAACGCCAATGGGAGCAGCCGCAATGAGAGGCATTTGCACTGAGGATGCAGTGGTGGCCAGCCTAACAGGCGAAGCTGATCGTGACACAGCTCTCAAGGCCGCTCTGGAGAAGTTTGACAAGACATTCATTGTGGCTGACGAGAAGATCACGAAGGAACGAGCGATGATCGAGCCTTGCATGGATCTCGCTCTGGAAGCACTGGCAGATTACGGCAAGCCAGAATTCCCAGAAGACGGGCAGGAAAAGATCAGCATTACAGCCAAAGGCGACGACTACGAAATTCCTGTAATCGGCTTCCTAGACCTCGTATTCCCAGATGCTGGTCTGGTCATTGATCTAAAGACAACCGGGCGCTGCCCAAGCGTCATGTCAGCAGAGCATCAGCTCCAACGCGCAATCTACCAAAAGGCCAAAGGCAATCAGGCAGTCAAATTTCTATATGTCACGCCAAAGAAAACAGCACTCTTAGAGGACGGCGATCCGAATGAATTACTTAGCAAGGCAAAGACGCAAATTACACGCATGGAGCGCTTCCTTAGATCGGGAACTCGATATGACATTGCAGGCGTTATCCCGGTTAATCCCAACTCTTTCTACTGGAGCGGCGGCGAAGCAATCAGGGAGGAACTCTATGAAATATGAAGTCCACAAAACCTATTCTTGGAAAGCAGAGCCAAACAAGCAAATGATGGACAACTGCTTTGCATTCAGAGACATCGTCAATCTGTACAAGGCGAGCATTGATTTCTACTTCCCCAACTACCAAGACGCACCTTGGCAGGTTCAGGCAGAAATCGGCGGTGAAAAGGTAAACTTCTGGCCGCACAAGCTGAAAGCCCACGTTGAGTACAAGTCCGGGGGCGCAGTCGAAGGCAGATACGAAATCATAAACCTAATAAACGATCAGATCGCAAAAGACGTAGCAGAAAACAGCCGCACAAGTGATGGCTGGGTTCTTGACGACGATTGGGATGTTTTCGAGTGATCCCAAGCTGCTGGGGTTATAGCAGCACAACAACGTCAACAACGAAGCAAAGTGAAAGGACACAAGAATGTTTCAAATTGATTTAGGCAACAACGGTGGAGACGGCATCAACGTATTTCTTGGATGGTCAGCAAGAGGCACGCAGGACGGAGCAGTTCGTGCAAAGCAATTCTTCTTGCGCGAAGGGTCATCAAAAGACGAGTACGAAGAAGCCCAAACAAAAGGTTTCGTCATTGATCTTGATAGCCTGAAAACAGGCTGGCAAAGATCAGAAGGCATGGCAGGCGTGGCTCCAGAATGGAAGTGGAACCCAAATGTCAACCAGATGATGCAGAAGCCTGGCGATGACTACAAGAAAGGCTTCTCGGTCAAGTGCGCCATTGGCGGCGGTAAGGTTGCCATGTGGGAGCAAGCAGGCGCAGGCGTGTGGTCAGCTCTGGCGGATCTTGCACCTCTACTAACCGAGCAGCCAGCAGCGGGTCAAATGCCGCTCATCAAAATGAAGGAAGCAAAAGAGCTTAAATTCACAAAAGGCTCCACATGCTACCCGATCTTTGAGGTCGTCAAGTGGGTGGACAAGCCCGACTGCCTGAAGGAAGGTGCTGCGGCAGGTATTGTCACAGATCCAGCTCCAGCTCCTGAGCCTGCTCCAGCAGCCGCAGATGATGACATGGAGTTCTAAGAAAAAATCCCCGGCGGTCTAATCGCCGGGGAAGTCCAACAGGGAGAGGATAAACTTCGAAATGGGTAAAAGTATGGAGCAGGTTCTACCGCAATCCAAAGTCATCAAAGACTTTATATCACAAATTACAAAGAATTGGAATGAAGTTGGACAGCCGCTATTAGAGATACGATCAATCTCAGCAAGTGGATCAACTAATGCCGCAAGATTTAGATTAGATCAGATTGACGAAGCCGTTGAGCATGCCGAGGCCATGAACAACGCCAAGGCAAACATCTACATGTGCATCAACGCAATTGATCCAATCTTGGCCGAGGACATCCCGGCAGGCAAAGCCGCCAAAGACACAGACATCATGGCTGCATTCTACTGCTTCGCAGATGCAGACACAAAAGGCGCAATGGAAAACATTATGTCTTTTGCTGGCCCGAAATTCACAATGTCAGTCAAGACAGGCACGACGCCATTCGCCAGAGGTCACGCATACTGGGAGCTGGAAGAGCCATGCAAAAACATGGACGCATGGAAGGAAGTGCAGAAATCAATCGCCGCCAGCCTCCACACAGACCCGGCAGTCATTAATCCAAGCCGTATCATGCGTGTGGCAGGCACAGTCTCATGGCCGAATAAAAAGAAGCAAGAAAAAGGCTACATTCCCGAGCTGGTCACAATGCGCACAGAGTTTACAAATGAGCGCGAACCGCAGCCATTCGAGCGCCTCATGCGTGCATTCCCCAAAAAGGAAGTGCCTAACAATCAAGTTGGTGGCATAGAAATTGACCTCGGCCAGCAAGCAATGGACAGGCAGCTCACAGCGCAGAGCATTCTCGCAGGCGACGATTGGCACAACAATATTATCCGCCTAGTCGCCTCATATGTCAGCAAAGGCCTAGCAGACGAAGAGATCCACGCCATCACAGACAGCTTCACAATGTCGGGCTATTCAGTTGATGACACAAGACGCGAAGTGCAGAAGGCAATAGATGGCGCAAGAGACAAAGGCTGGACGCCACCGCCAGATCCAGCAGCCGAACGCATCCAGCAGCAAAACCAAGCTTTAAACATAGCCACAGAGCCTACAGAAGCCCACACAGACGACGAACCAGACCAAAACTGGCCAACACCCTACAATATGTTCAACGCGCTCACGCTGCCGCGCAGGGAGTGGGTCTACGGTTACGACTACATCAAGAAGTACATCAGCGTGACAGCCTCGGCAGGCGGCATAGGCAAAACAAGTGCAATCATTGTGGAAGCTCTGGCAATCGCAACAGGCAAGCCGCTTCTCGGCGTAGACGTAAAGGAACAAACAAACGTCTGGATCATCAACCTTGAAGATCCAATCAGCGAAATGCAGATGCGCACAATCGCAGCCATGCAGCATTACAACATCAAACCAGAAGAAGTAAAAGGCCGACTGTTCATGGACGGTGAGGACACCATGCAGATCACGCTCGCCGCAGAAGGCAGGGACGGGCTGATCACAAACAACGACATGCTGGCAGCTATGATCCGCGTTATCAAAGAAAACAACATCGGCGCAGTAATCCTAGATCCATTCGTGTCAGCGCACCTCGTCAACGAGAACAACAACGGCAGCATTCAAGCAGTCGTGGCAATGCTCAGAAAGCTCGCAAGAGACACAAACAGCTCAGTCCAGCTCGTACACCACATCAGAAAAGGCAACGGGGACGATGCAACGATTGACAGTGTCAGAGGAGCTGGCTCACTCATTGGAGCAGCCAGAGCAGCCAGAGTGATCAACAGAATAACTCCAGAGGACGCAATGGCCCTCGGCGTAGACGAACACGAAGCACTCGGCATATTCAGAGTTGATGACGGCAAGGCAAACCTGGCACCGCCATCAGACAAGGCAGTCTACAGGCGTATGCAGTCAGTGGAGATCGCCAACGGTGAGCATATTGGGGTTGCCACGGAGTTCAAATTACCTGACCTGTTTGACGGCGTGACAGCCGACAATGCCAGAAACGTACAGAAGCTCGTAAACGAAGCAGAGGCCAACCAAACGCCGTACAAGGCGAACGTGCAGGCCAAGCAGTATGTCGGGCATGCTGTCGCCGAAGAGCTAAACCTCGACATGGAAAAGCCCGGAGACAAGGCCAAGGTCAAGGCAATCGTCAAGCAGTGGCTGAAGACAAACGTCCTGAAGGCGGCAGAGATGTACGACAAACGCCAAGGCAGAGATGTCCAGTGCGTTGTCGTCGGGGAGATGATTAGATGGGACGAAGTATGATGAACCATTACAAACTACCAGAAGGCAACACGCTCATTAGCTTCTCAGGCGGCAGAACGTCAGGATACATGCTGCACCAGATACTGGAGGCAAACGGCGGCCTGCCAGACACGGCAAAGGTCACATTCGCAAACACTGGCAGAGAAATGCCAGAAACGCTCGATTTTGTGCAAGAATGCTCAGACAGGTGGAATGTGCCAATCACTTGGTTGGAGTACGACAGAGTAGACGACAAGGTGGCTTACAAAGTCGTAAACCACAACGCAGCAGCCAGAAACGGTGAGCCATTTGAAAAGATGTGCTACAGAAAGTATTTGCCCAACGTTGTCGCACGGTTCTGCACGGCAGAGCTGAAGGTCAGGACGATCAAGCGATACCTCGTAAAAGAACACGGATGGAAGCACTGGAACTCATGCATTGGCATCCGAGCAGACGAAGCAAGAAGGGTCAACAAGAAGGGCAAAGAAGACCGTTGGACATACTGGTATCCGCTCTATCATGCAGGTGCCACAAAAAAGACAGTCATGGACTTTTGGAACAGCCAAGACTTTGACCTCAATCTGTACGGCCCCAACGGCGTGACAGCCAAAGGGAATTGTGACGGCTGCTTTCTAAAGTCCGAAGCAACTCTGGCGATGATGTGGCGCGAGCATCCAGACAGAATGCAATGGTGGGCAGATATGGAAACCAAAGTCGGCGGGACGTTTCACAAGTCCAGAAGCTACGCAGATTTAGGAGACTTTGTAGATCGCCAAGGCGATTGGATATTTGATGACGAGGCATTCTTATGTCAGGCAGACGATGGCGAATGTACTGGCTAAATTCTCACCTTCCTCACCTTAAAATCCAAGGTGAGGAAGAGGTGAGGAAGTGAGGAAAAAAGCGCCTGAAATTCTTCCTCCTCACCTCCTCTATGTATATGCATAGAGGTGAGGAGGGGAAGTGAGGGCTTCGGTTCAAGGTGAGGAAGATTAGTGAGGTGAGGAAGATGAAGCAGACTAAAAGACAAAAGAAATCGGATCGCATATTGCATGGCAGCCAATCCAAAGATGCCATCATGTGTGACTATGCGTTGGCTCCAGTTGACAGGCTGGCAATCGAGATGGATCGGAAGTGGGGGATTGATCGGTTGCCTGAGTTGGTAAGTGTCTCGATGTCGCAGAAGTATGGCAGTGCGGTTGCCAAGATGAATGCGGCAGTTGAGGCAGGCGATGTAGAGGAATGCAGGAAACGCTGCGAGGTCGTCGTGCGGGGGTTGCAGGCAATGGATGCAGAAGCCGAGCGTGTGGGCGCTCAGAAGGCGTGTACGGATGTCTGGGAGGTTGAGATAGATGGCAAGCTGTTTGGCATCATGCGCGATGGCAGAGGCTGGCGTGCGATCAAAGAGCAGCGGCCTGAGTTGGAGCTGCTGACGCTGCGTGAGGTTGCGTTGGCTTACAGATACTTTCGGGAGCATTGGATGGGTGAGCTGGAGAAGGCGGCCAAGCAATCATTCCCTGGCGCAGAGATGATCGACATAAAGGGAAAAACGTTTGACGATCCTATTCCCTTCTGAAATAGTGGCGGCACCTGATGGCGCAGAGCTTTACCCATTTCCTTCTGCGCAATCTGCCTCACTGAACTGGCTCGGCATTGCGCCGGGCCATTTTTGTTTGTAGCGTGTCGGCATGAACACATTCGTTGTAGAATTTGATCCTAACATGGACGAGGACGAGATCGACGCAGAAGTCGCTGAGGTGCTGTGGCTAATCAATGAGCGCATCCTTGGTGGTAGCTGTAAGAAGGTTATGGCCGTGGCTCTGAGCCTAGCCATGAAAGAATACCTAGAGAACAGCGAAGCATTCGGCGTCCATCATTAGCTCGCTGTGACACACAGCGACGTCTCCGCGCAGACGCGCGTGCGCGTAACTGAACAGGCGTTCATATTCAAGGCTCAACCACTACATCTTGTGCCATTGCAGGATTTGCATAGCTCAAACCGCTAAGGCTTTGCGCAAACCCCTTATTTATATGTCGCATGCAAGAAGTGGAATTTAACATAATCGACATTATCGGAGTGATCTATGCGTTTTTTGCAACCCGGCCCAAAAATACCCCCCCCCGCCCCGCGACGAGACGGGGGCGTGCGTGTGTAGAAAAACGCACTCACATGTGCTATATATCTGCCAAGGCTGCCGCGACAGCAACCCAGCCACGACGCCTCACCCTCCCTACACTGCGTCGTCACGCGGCAGCCCCCCTCCCCCTATTGCCAGAACTGCTAGCATCGTCTAAAATTTTAAAAATTCTGAAAGCGAGGCAATATGGCGGGAAAGCAGTTAAGAAACAGAATATTGCAGCATATTGAGCAAAATGGTGGCGCTGAGTATGTGCATGAGATGGCGTCGAGCATGACGCTGAAGGCTTGGGCTGCCAAGGAATGGGAGTGCAGTCGTAACTACCTGAGCGAAACGATCCGCAGTGTTCCTGAATATGCGCGTGCATTGGATCGTGCGCAATCTGTCTTAGCTGACGCGATGATGGAGGAGAATGTTGAGATTGCTGATGGCATTCCAGAAACGGCCACGACTGCTCAGATTGCCAAGGTTCGTGAGCAGATGAACGCGCGAAAGATGTTGGCGGCTGGGCTGAATAGGGATCGGTACGGCTCGGGGCCAAAGACAGAGATTACGTTAAATCTGGGTGATTTGCATTTGGATGCGTTGCGAAAGATCAGCTCGGATCGTCAGGCGTTGATGGCTGAGGATCGTGATCGGGAGATGAGGGTGATTGATCATGATGACTGATAGCAATCCATTTGAGGATTTCACGCTGCAATACATGGATGATCCTGTGTTGTTTGTTCGGGAGGTGTTAGGCGCGGAGCCTTTGGAGTATCAGGCTGAGTTTTTGAATGCGATTGCGTCTGGCGAGCGTAAGATTTCGATTAGGTCTGGGCATGGTACGGGGAAGTCTACGAGCGCGAGTTGGGCGATGCTGTGGTATTTGCTGATGCGTTTTCCGAATAAGGTTGTTGTGACTGCCCCGACGTCGGGTCAGTTGTTTGACGCGCTATTTGCGGAGCTGAAACGGTGGATTGGTGAGCTGCCAAAACCTGTTCAGGATCTTTTGACGGTTAAAAGTGATCGCGTTGAGCTGTCGGCTGCGCCGTCTGAGATGTTTATATCGGCTCGGACGTCGCGTGCAGAGACGCCAGAGGCTTTGGCTGGGGTACACTCGGATAATGTGCTTTTGGTTGTTGACGAGGCCTCTGGTGTCCCTGAAAAGGTGTTTGAGGCTGCTGCTGGTAGTATGTCGGGCCATAATGCGACGACTGTGTTGCTGTCGAACCCTACGAGGTCGAGCGGTACGTTTTATGAGACACAGAACAGGATGTCTGACAGTTGGTGGACGCGGCGATGGAGCTGCGTTGAAAGTCCTTTGGTGTCGGATGAGTTCGTTGACGAGATGCGCGAGCGTTATGGGGAGGAGAGCAATGCGTTTCGTATTCGTGTGTTGGGTGAGTTTCCTTTAGCTGATGATGACACGATTGTGCCGTTTCACTTGGTTGATGCGGCGATGAATAGGGATATTGAGATTGATGCTGAAAGAGCGCCTGTTTGGGCGTTAGACCCGGCGCGATTTGGGACAGACAGGACAGCGTTTTGTAAGCGTGTTGGTAATGTTGTGACTGAGATTAAGAGCTGGCGCGGTTTAGATTTGATGCAGACTGTTGGGCGTGTGATGGCGGAGTATGAGGCTTTGCCGCCGAGCCAGCGGCCCAGTGAGATCTTGGTTGATAGTATTGGCATCGGGTCGGGGGTTGTTGATCGCATGCGTGAGCTGGGTGCGCCTGTTCGTGGTGTTAATGTTGCTGAAAGCCCGAGCATGGGCGCGACGTATAATAATTTGAGGACTGAGCTTTGGTTTAAGACAAAGGCTTGGCTGGAGGATCGGTCTTGCAAGCTGCCGAAGGATGATGAGCTTTTGGCTGACCTGACGGGTATAAGATATTCGTTTACGTCTTCTGGCAAGATGGCAGCCGAGGGTAAGGATCAAATGCGCAAGCGTGGGCTGCGTTCTCCTGACTTGGCAGATGCTGTTTGTTTGACGATGGCGTCTGACGCGGCGATGGCGCTGTCTGGGCCGTTGTCGTCTTGGAAGGGTGAAATAAGAAGGAATTTGCGCGGAATTGCGTAATGTGGTATGAGTTGACTAACATAGGAGACAGTTATGGCTTACGGTAATAAAAAGAGCTTTTCACCCCCTAGAGGATGCCCAATGAAAGCTGCGTGCAAGCGTGCGGGTCAGTGCCTTGGCAAGAAGCATAGCAAGTAATGCCGGGTAAAGGTTTATATGCCAACATCCACGCTAAACGTAAGCGTATTAAGGCGGGATCTGGCGAAAAGATGCGCAAGCCAGGCAGCAAGGGTGCGCCGACGGCTAAGGCATTTAAGGCGGCTGCGAAAACTGCCAAAAAGCCGAAGAAGGGTAAAAAGTAATGGCTAATCGTTTTAGAGACATTATGGATTTGATTGACGGCGGTGGCGCTGGGCAGATGGGCAGCCAGTTTGAGGGCGGTGGTTTGCTGTCTGTGATTGCGAACCAAATTGCCAAGCCATATGCCTCTGTTGATGAAGAGCGGCGTCGTGCATTGATGCAGATGCGTGGCTTGCTTGATGAGGAGCCTGCTGCTGGATCTGCGCCTATGGGGACATCTGGTGGCGGCGGCGGCGGCGTTAACGCCCCGGCTGGTACTGGTGGTAGTGATTTGCCTAGCACAGTTCCGAATGTTTCTGGGATTATGGACGTTGCGCCATTAGGCGGGTCTAATCCGCGCGTTCAGGAGATTATACGTCAACGTCAGGCTGCAAATGCTCCCACCCCACCTTCTCCTCCAATCACGATGGGCGGCAATGGGCCGTACAGACCCCAGATGAACGCATCGTCTAGCATGGCTTCTGGCGCTCCTCAGTCTACTCGAATTGGGATGCCTCCTGTGATGCCTGCTGGTGGCCCTGCAATGGTTTCGCCGTTGCGTGAAAGTTTTCCAATAACGAGTGGAACGGGCGGTATTGCTAAATCTATGGATGAATATGAAGAATATATTGCTGAACTGATGGTTGACGTATATGGCGCGGAGGCAGAAAGTCGCATTAAGGCGCAAATGGACGCAGACCCTAACTTTTGGCAGAATTCGTATAATAGCTATTTGCAAAGCCTTGGAGTGATGCCGAATGGCGGTTAAGCGTAAGAAAGTCCCTGCGAGTAAGAAGTACGCAGACGGCACTACCTACAAGGACAGCGAGGGTCGCACGCATAAGCGCATTTCCAAGCCGGGGACAAAGCGTGGCGATGCGTATTGTGCGCGTTCTAGCGGCCAGAAAAAGACTGCGAAGGTTAAGGTGCGCCGCAAGGCTTGGGGCTGCCAAGGAAAGAAATCTGTGAGTAGGTAGATGGCGAATGCTGAAGAGATAAGACGCGCAAGGGAAGAGACGAGCTTCTTTGCTCCATTGTTTGAGTATGCGCGGTCTAATAGGTCGCAACTTGCGTCAGAAGGTCGTCGGCCTGTTCTTGGCGGCTTGCTGTCAAAAGAGCCTGTGATGGGGACTGACACTCTGAGATATGAAGGTGTTGGCTCATTGCTTGCAAATCTTCTTGACCCAATTGCTAGAGGCGTTGATGCGCCTCGTGCTGCGGCTCAGGGCTTGATCCCACAAGAGGATATGGTTGGCGAGGCGTTTGGAACTGCTGGGACGGCTATGCTTGGGGGCGGTGCAGTTGCTAAGCCTGCGGGGTCGTTGGGAGCAAATACATTACGCGTTTATCATGGTGGGCCACAAAAGCTAAGCGCATCAGATGTAGAGATGCGCCCTGATCCAGAAGGCACGCCGATTGGATTTAGCGTGACTGACAATCCAGACATTGCTGAATATTATAGAAATATGCGTGGCGGCGGCTCTATCTCTGAGTTTGATATAGACTTAGACAAAGCGAATATAATCAGCGAAAGCGAGCTTTATGAGTTTATAGATGACTTAGAGAATAGGCTAGACGCTGATCCATCCTATAAGCAAATACAGCGAGGGTTACTTGATGCAGGAGTAGATGCGATTGAGTATCCCGATCCAGAGTTTGGAATTCGTGTTGTTAATCCTAATATTTTGGGTGCCAACGCATCAAAAAGCGCCGGGTTGCTAGGTCAAACAATGTTCACAGATGATGTTTATCATTACATGAAGTCTCCTGCGATGGAAGGCGATGTTTTAGATACATCAAGGTCAAGCGGTCGATTAAATCGCCTCGGTCCACATGTTGGTACTGCTAGGGCGGCAGAGGAACGCTTTGAGGGGCTGTTTGGAATTAGGCCAGACCAAACAGCATTGCTTGAAATGGCAGGTTATAATACGCCAACCGAAAAGCTCATGGCGTATTTGTCAGAAACTGGTGAAACTACTGGGGCAACATTGCCATTGCGTGCGCGTTTAGATCAGCCGTTTTTAAATCAAGCAGGCAAGCCGTTTTCAGAAACAGAGCTTTTAGAGGCTTTAAATCGTTATGCTGACCAAAACAATATTGAAGATTTAGACGCTGCTACAGATATGTTTCGCAAGGATTTAACTGACAGTGGCTTTACAAATATTCCTTACATCAATGATTATGAAGACGCAGGCAGCGTGAGCCATATTATGCTAACAGGAAGAACTGCAGGTGATCCAGAAGTGCTGCGCAGTCGGTTTGCAGCGTTTGAAGATGCTTACGATCCGAATATCATGGCTGCCAACGCATCACCAATGAGTGGTCTTTTGGCGCAATCTGGTGTATCAAGTGAACAAGCACAGGAGATAGAAGACTATCTCTTAAAGACAGGACTGTTACAGTAATGGCTATTACAACCTACGCAGAACTAAAGACCGCAATCGGCAACTGGCTAAACCGGGATGACCTAACGTCAATTATTCCTGATTTTATCAGTCTTGCAGAGGCTGACATGGATCGCAAAGTGCGCCACTGGCGCATGGAGCAGCGCAGCACGGCAGACATAGACGCGCGTTACACTCAGTTGCCACAGGGCTTTATGGAGGCTGTACGCTTTCACCTAGACGTTGACGAGCGCCCTATTGAGCTGGTTACGCCTTTATCGTTGCAGACATATCGGCGTAACAATGCAGACACGACAGGCCGCCCTCAATACTATTCAATAATCGCTGGGCAAATTGAAGTGTGGCCAACACCTGACAGCGCTTACACAGGCGAACTTTATTATTACGCCCGAAACACGCCCCTCGATGACAGCAATACCTCAAACTGGATTTTGCAGTATTTTCCAGATGCGTATTTGTATGGTGCTTTGGTACATTCGGCACCGTATTTAGTTGACGATCAAAGAACCCAGGTGTGGGCTGCGTTGTATCAAAGCGCAATCGATGGTATAAACGCTAACAATGAAAAGGCCAAGTTTGGCGGCTCAGGCTTGCGCATGCAAGTTAATACATTCTAGGAGAAACACATGGCAACCATTTCAGATTATGTGCTAGACGCCGCACTGTCCAAGCTGGACTTAGAGGCAGATCGCATAGACATTTGCTCACAAGAGCCTACGACTTACGCAGAGGCGACAAGCACCTACACGCTAGGCAATAGCACCTCAGTATCGTTTGGTGCGCCAGAGGACGGCGACACGTCAGGCCGCAAGACAGCCTGCGCAGCTATTTCGGATGGCTCAGTGACAGGCTCAGGCACGGCAACGCATTATGCTATTACAGACGTATCTGAGAGCCGCCTGCTTTGCACAGGTTCGCTGACAACATCGCAGTCAGTCGTATCTGGAAATACGTTTACTGTAGCCACATTTGACGTTGAAATCCCTGATCCTGCATAGGTGTAAAATATGGTTGTTTTAGCCAATAGAGTTAAGGTCGCTACGGCAACCACAGGCACAGGCACGATAACGCTTGGAGCTGCTGAGACAGGCTATCAGTCGTTTGCGGATGGCGGTGTAGCTGATGCTGATGTTGTGCGTTACACGATAGAAGATGGTGACGCTTGGGAAATTGGCACTGGCACCTATACGGCTACTGGCACAACGCTTTCACGCACACTGACTGAAAGTTCAACAGGCTCTTTGCTAAATTTGTCTGGCAGTGCGGTTGTATTCTTATCGGCTGTAAACGAAGATGTTATGCTATGGCAATCAGCTTGGCCTGATGATCCAAACACAATTGGAGGGCGAAATTATGCGATTGGTGAAGGCAGCTTTGCGGCGGCAAATTTAAACGCTTATGACGATATAGTTGTAGGGGTTGATGCGGGGGCTTCCTTATCAACTGGGGAGCGAAACGTAGCTATTGGTAACTATGCCTTAGATGCTGGGACGGGTTCTGATGATAGCGTGGCTATTGGCTATAATGCTTTAACAACTGTTACCACTAGCAATGACAATGTTGGAATTGGTAGCAATGCGGGAACAAGTCACACTGGATCACAAAGTGTTTTTGTTGGGACTGCTACTGTCGGCACAGGTTCCTCAAATTATGGCGTCTGTATTGGCTATGCCGCCGAACTTGGCGGAACCTATGAGGTAGCTATTGGCTATCAGGCGGGTCACAATTCTACGATCAACGACTTCAATACATATGTCGGCGCAAACGCTGGAAATCTTGGTACTACATCAAAAGACCATCAAACATATATTGGCTACAATGCTGGGAACGATGCAACTGGTGATTATAGCACTGCGGTAGGGTCAAATGCTTTAGGGGATGGAACGCATTTGCATTCTACCGCTGTCGGATATGCTGCCTTGGGTCGCACGACTACATCATCCCCATATTACAATGTGGCAGTCGGATACGGTGCTGGCGGCAGTATTTATACTGGTGATAACAATACAATTATTGGTTACAATGCTGTTTCGGGTGCTGACAATCAGTATTATTTGAGTAATTGCACGGTCTTAGGAAATGCTGCTACTGCATCAGGTGCAAGTGCATCAAATGAAATAACTCTGGGTAATAGCAGCATCACCAGCTTGCGATGCAATGATACAACTATTTCAACGCTATCAGATCAGCGCGATAAGACAGCTATTGAGGATTTGCCCTATGGCTTGAGCTTTATAAACGATTTGAGGCCAGTAAAGTTCACTTGGAACCGCCGTGATGGCTCTATGGGCGATAGGCCAGAAATAGGCTTTATTGCACAAGAACTGTATGACGTTGAACTAGACCATTCATCAACAACATTGACCCGCTTGGTAAGTTGGGAAAATCCAGAAAGATTAGAAGCCAGACCAATGGCAACTTATCCTATTCTTGTAAAAGCTGTGCAAGAACTGTCGGCAAAATGTGATGCGCTTGAGGCGCGTATAGCTGAATTAGAAGGAACCTAAAAATGGCTGTAAATGAAATAGATCGTGACCATCTTATGTTGCTTCACACTTGTGACAACATTGAGAACATAATTGGCGGCATGAAGATGGAGCATGAGACAGATGCTCAAAAGAAAAAACAAGTTGGCAACCAAGTCATGATGCTTGAAAACGAAGTCTTAGATAGCAAGTGGGTTGACGCTGGCAAAGACATGACGCGCATCAATGCTGTAATTGCAACGGGCCGCACTTACTGGAAGTCATAACACATGCTTGGCTTTACACCATTAGCCTCCGCACCACTCGCGGATAGTGGTGTACAAGTAGTCAGGGTTGAGGTTATTGCGTCAGACATTACGGCTGGCGTGCCCGTTCTTGACACGGCAGCAGTTGCTGTAATTAGCAACTTTGCTCCGCAAGATGTCACTGCTTCTGCGCCTGTCGTTGACACTGCAACTGTCTTTGAAGATGAAACAATACCAGCCGCAGATATTACGGCTGGCGTTCCTGTTGTAGATAACGCAAACGTCATTGTTGTTTATAACTTTGGTGCGAATGACATAAGCACAACGCCTGTCGTTGATAGTATTGCTGCGTCAGTCACTAGCAACTTTGCGCCACAAGAAATAACATCAGGCACCCCAGTTGTTGATGATATTACAACTGCGATAACGTCAAACTTTGCCCCAGTTGAGATTACGCTTTCTGCACCTACGGTAGACAGTGCAACTGTTTCGGTTATATCTAACTTCTTCCCAGTTTCTTTAGAGCCGCAGCCTGTCGTTGACACACTGCCGTTCTTCCAAGAATACGCGTTGACAATGGTAGAGATAACGGCGGGCGTACCGACACTGCCCGCTCGCTTTACTTGGGACTATCAAGAGCCGCCCACTGATAGTTGGACAGAACAAGCGGATGATGATAGTGTATGGTCAACGCAGGCTGATAGTAGCGACACTTGGACAGAAGCTACAGAGCCGACAGATATATGGACTGATGTTACTGACCCAACCGACACATGGTCAGAAGCTGCATAGGAGATTTAGATGCCGATAAGCATTACAAAACCAGACGTTGGTGCGTCAGAAGATAGCTGGGGCGATTTAATTAATACTGCCCTAGATGCAATTGTTTTAGAGATAAATAGCAATGCTGACGGTACAAACGCGATCACGCCAAACCTTACAGAAGGTTCGTGGGAGATTAGCACAACGCCTGTTACGGCATCTGCGGCAGACTTGAATGCAATTGATGGCTTTGATGCAACTGGCGTGACAATGACTGAAGTTGGGTATTTGTCTGGCGCTTCATCAAATTTACAAGACCAGATAGACACTATTACCGCAAGTGGAGGGGCTGGTGATGGCACGATCACGTTATCCGCAGGTACTGGTGTTGGCGGCGGCGGCTCGTTCACAACAAACCAATCTAGCGCATCCACAATTACTTTTACAGTTGGCGCGGGGAATGGACTTAGCCAAACGGCAGATGGCCTTGAGATGAGCGGGAGTTACTTAGGTTCATTTACAGTAACTGGTGCTATTACAGCAACTGGTGATGTTACGGCGTTTTCTGACGCAGCTTTGAAATCTGACATTGAAACAATTAGCGATGCTTTGCAGCGCGTTACGCAAATGCGTGGCGTATTCTTTGACAAGGATGGTCGCAGAGGCACAGGCGTTATTGCTCAAGAAGTACAGAAAGCTGTCCCAGAAGCGGTACACGACAGCGGGGAATATCTCTCAGTGGCATATGGAAATTTAGTAGGAGTTTTGATTGAAGCGGTGAAGGAACTTGCAACAGAAGTAAAGGCTCTAAAAGATGGCGTTACAAAGTAGTGGTGCAATAAGTCTTGCGGATATTGCAGGTGAATTTGGTGGTTCTACACCTCACAGTCTAAGCGAGTATTATAGCGCAGCATCGGGCATACCGTCTAGTGGTGCGATTTCCCTAAGTGACTTTTATGGCGCGAGTGCGGCAGTTGACATCACATACTATGTTGTCGGCGCTGGCGGTGGCGGTGGCGGTGCTGGTAACGTGTCAGCATCAGGAAGCGGCACAGATGGCACAAGCACCAGTATTTCTGGCACTGGTTTCACAACAGTTACCGCGTCAGGCGGCGGTGGAGGCGGAGGCGGCACCCGCGTTACAGATACCAGTGGAGATAAAACACAACGTGATGGCGGTATTGGTGTCACAGTTGGCGGCGTAGAGCGTGGCGCAGGCGGTGACGGTGGATTTAACCTTGGTGGCGGCGATGACACTGAATATGGCGGTGCTGGCGGCGGCGGTGCTGGCGGTGATGGGGAAGACAGCATTAGTCCAACTGGAAACGGTGGCACACAGGCTGGGTACTCAACAGGGACACTATCATCCATTGCTGTAGGTACGGTTATCACTGTTACGATTGGTACAGGCGGCACTGGCGGTTCGGGCTATGTTTCCAGTGGCAATGGTTACAGCGGTTCTGATGGCTTTGTTCGCCTTACGATTAACGGCACAAATTACGACTTTACCTCATCTGGAACGCACACGGTATCATAATGGCTCTCATACCTCTAAAAATCCCCGCAGGCTTCTACCGCACAGGTACTGACCTAGATGCATCAGGACGCTGGGAAGATGGCTCACTTGTGCGCTGGCGTGATGGCTCATTGCGCCCTGTCGGTGGTTGGCGTGTAAACGAGAATATACCTGACACGCTAGGCGTGGACGCAACAAACTATGCTCCGCGATCTATGCATACTTGGCTTAGTACAGCAGCCAGTAGGTATGTTGCAACAGGCTCTGCAAACGAATTAGTGGCTATTGTGTCATCTGGTATAAAGTACGACATAACGCCGCCTGACTTAGTGGACGGAACAGAGGATGCAGCCGTTAATATTGGCTATGGCTATGGCTTTTATGGTAGAGGCACCTACGGAACGCCTCGCCCTGACACTGGTAATATTGTGGAAGCAACTACTTGGTCAATAGATAACTGGGGCGAATACCTTGTCGCGTGTTCTACGGCAGATGGCGATTTAATTGAATGGCAGTTGCAGCCCACAACTGGATCGGAGCTTGTTGCGGACGGTGACTTTGCGGCATCTACTGGTTGGACGTTAAACGGATGGGTCGTCGCAGATGGAGTGGCAAAGTGGACACTGACTACTGCGGCAAACCTTGAGCAAACCGTAGGCAGCTTAACGAGCGGAGAAAAGTATTATTTGTCGTTGCGGTTTATAGACCCTGATGCTGACGCTGATCCCGCGACAGTACCATCGGCAAAAGTAAAGGTGTTAGGAACAAACACGTCTACAGTGCTTCTTGATAAGACTTTAGAGGTAGGAGCCAACACCTATCAATTTTACATTGATGATACGTCAATAGACATACAGATTTACGCAGCTAGTGATGCAGAGCCAGAGTTTCACGTTGATGACGTTTCACTAAAGCTAGGCAAAAACGCTGAAATCATTGCCAACGCGCCAACAAGCAATAAGGGTCTAATCGTAACAGAAGAACGCTTTATCTTTGCTCTAGCTGCTGGCGGCAACCCGCGCAAGGTGCAGTGGTGTGATCGTGAAAACAACACTCTATGGACACCTGCCGCGACAAACGAAGCTGGCGACATTGAGCTGCAAACATCAGGACAAATTGAAACTGCTATTCGTACACGCGGTCAAACTTTAATTATTACAGACGTTGATGCACACACGGCGCGTTACATCGGGCCTCCATATGTTTATGGCTTTGAACGTGTTGGCACGTCTTGTGGCATCATTTCGCGCCAAGCAGCGGCAGACGTTGACATGGGCGTGTTCTGGATGGGCAACGGTGGGTTTTTCCGCTTTGACGGTAACTTGGTTTCTGAGATACCGTGCGATGTCCATGATTATGTTTTTAGCGACATCAACACCTCACAGAAAAGCAAAACATGGGCGTTTACCAACGGACAGTTTGGCGAAATTTGGTGGTTCTATTGCTCAGAGGAAAGCACTGAAATAGATCGCTATGTGGCGTTTGATTACAAAGAAAACCATTGGTTGATAGGCAGCTTGTCACGCACATGCGGAGCCTCACGCGGTGTTTTTGAGTATCCAATGCTCATAGATGCAAATAGCGCAATGTATGACCACGAAGTTGGCCTTTCCTATGCAGTTAGCGGAACAGAGCAATCTATATTTGCGCAAAGCGGCCCGATCAGCATTGGCAACGGTGATAACATCATGCAGGTCACAGACCTAATCCCTGACGAAAAGACGCAGGGCGATGTGAATATCACCTTTAAAAGTCGGTTCTATCCCAACGACACGGAATACACGCATGGGCCTTACACACCATCTAGCCCAACAGCGGTACGTTTCGCAGGTCGCCAGATTAGAATGCGCGTAGAGGGTGATACGCCTTACGCAGCGTGGCGCGTTGGCACAATGCGAGTAGACGCGAAGCAAGGTGGGCGTAGGTAATGGCAGCACCCGTACTTCCCCCGATTGGCGACAACATAAAGGCTTGGGGTAATAACCTAACTGCATATTTGCGCAGGCAGCTTCCGCGCCTGTATTTCAAGACAGCAGATGACAACCCATCAGAAAACGGTGTTATCTTGTGGGATGACGAAAACGGTTATCCCGTTGTGTCAAAGAATGGCGCGTTTGTGCAGATTGTCTTAGAGGATGGTCAATACGCTGGCGCAGTCACAACAGATCAGACAGCGGCAGCTATAAACACAGCATATGCACTAACATACACCTCTAGCATTGCCCAAGGCTTAACTAACGGAACGCCTGCAAGTCGCATTGTGTTCGCTGAAGCTGGTCAATACATGATTAGCTTTTCTGCGCAGATTGCATCAACGTCCAGCAGCACAGTGAACTTCTGGTTTTGGCCTCGTATCAACGGGGTAGATGTCACGGGATCAACCATGAAAAACGCGCTGCACCAAAACGGTTCGGTGTTAGTTGTGTCACGCTCTGCGATTTTTGATGTAAGTGCCAATGATTATTTAGAGGCTATGTGGGCAGTAGATAGCACAAGCGGGTTTTTAGATGCCACGGTTGCAACAGGATTTGCGCCTGCCGCGCCTGCGTCAACGATTGCAATTACGAGGATGCATGGATGAATGCACCTGTTCGCATAGACGATTTAGATCGATGCCGTCCTTGGATTGAGGCAGCTCTTGCTAAAAATGACAACTTAAACACCTGGGAAGAGGTTTTAGGTGGTATTGCTTCGGGTCATATGCAATTTTGGCCAAAGCTAAAAGGATGTATTATAACGCAAGTTGTGATATATCACGACAGAAAGGCTCTGCATGTATTTCTCGCCGGGGGTGAGTTAGATGCAATCACAGACATGACCGAAGAGGTTCTTGAGTGGGCCAAAAGCCAAGGATGTTCATTTGCAACATTTGATGGTAGAATAGGCTGGAAGAAGCCGTTGAAAAAATTAGGATGGGAAGAAAAGTCCATCACAATGCAAATGGAGTTTTAAAATGCGCGGCAAGCAAGAGAAGACACAAGAGCTTACGCCAGAAGCAAGAGAGCAATACCAATTAGCTAAACAGTTGGCAGCAATTGGTACGCCAATGTATCGAGGGCCAGAGATCGCTGCCATCAATCAGGCAGAGCTAGCTTCTCGGGGCAATGTTAACACTATGGCGTCTGCTCTTGGCTTACAGGGCGCAGGAGATCTGTCTATTGGCGCACCAACAGCAACGCAAGGCGGCGTAACTGGTTACACAACATATCAAGGTGGCCAAGCTGCTTTGGACATGCTGAAGAAATTTGAACCCGGCAGATATAAAGCTCTAATGGACATGATGATTGATCCAATAACTGGAGAGATGCCTAACTTTGTATCTGGCTCAACACCTGCTGTTCAAGCAGCGTCAGCAGGTTCTGGTGGTAATGGCTCTTCTGATGATGACAATTCTAATTATCAGGGCATAGATTACACAAATGGAAACTACGACAATAATACTTATGTAAACAAATCAACTGGGAATATTGCGAGCGTAGGTTATGGAGTGGGGCAAGTAGATCCGAGCCTTGCTAAGGCGGCAGGATACACCAGCCCAATGAACACAACTGCAAAAAGCTCATTTGGGGCTGACTTAACAAGCTCCTTAACCGACAGTTCATACGATCCTCCAGGGACTGTATTTTCTCGCACAGTAGACAAGTTAAAAACAGGATTGTTGGGGTAATCACATGGGACAAGCAGCAGGACAACCAACACAGAATGTTTTTCAAGGCGCAACGCAGGCTATGCAGGGCGCTGGGGAGACATACAGCAATTTAACGAACTTCCAAGCGCCAACAGCTCAAGCTGCGCAAATTGGCCCAGTTGGAACTTTGGCTCAAGCGAATATAGGGCAATACATGTCGCCCTATACTGAGCAGGTTATTCAGCGTGGCGAGGCTGATATTGCGCGGCAGCGTGAGCAGGCAATGAACCAGTTGGGCGCTCAAGCAGAAGCAGCTAACGCTTTCGGAGGATCTCGTCAAGGTGTTGCTGAGGGCGTTGCTATGGGCGAGTACGGACGCATGGCAGGCGACTTTGCGGCTCAACAGCGTCAGAATGCCTTCCAGCAAGCTCAACAAGCGGCTCAGTATGATATTGGCCTTGGTCAGCAGCGTGCCTTGCAGCAAGCTAATTTAGAGCAGCAAGCAGAATTAGCAAACCAACAAGCTGGATTGGCAGGGGCAGGCGTGCAGCAAGCGGCGGCTGGCGGTCTAGCTGGGCTTGGCTTGCAAGGATTTAGCTTAGGTCAGCAGGCGCAGCAGGCGGTTGCGCAACAAGGGTTGCAAGAGAGAGCATTGCAACAACAAATCTTGGACGCACAACGCGCTCAATATCAGTCTCAAGTTGGCGCACCTTTGGCTGGCCTCGGTCTAACAAGTTCAATTTTAGCAGGACTGCCTGCAAACCAGGGGACGTCGTACCGTCCGGGCTTGCTTGACTATATAATGGCTGGATCAAAGTTAATCCCGATAGGGTAGGAGAAAGTAATGTTTGGCATAAACGCAACCCCTAAAACAAACAGCCAATCAGCTAATCGCCCAGGATTTACTTTTGCTGAACGATTGGGTCAGGCGGCTGCAATACTTAGTCCCCTTAATCCTGCGTCTGCGACTTACCTACAAGAAAGCGAAAGAGCTTTGGCGCGTCGTGAAAAAGATTTCACGCGCAATCAGTCAGTTGCCGAATTAAAACGCCGAGCAGATACTGGCGATACTCTTGCAGCTCGTTACTTGTCAGCCATTGAAACAGGCGCTGTAGAACCCGGCGCAGGCTTCGGATCGTACTTGCAAGAGCTCTCCCGCGAAGAGCAGTTCAATCGCCAGCAGAGAGCTGTTGCAGCCCGTGAGCAGGCGAAATTGGCTCGTGAGACAGAAATGCGCAATAAGACTGCCGAAATGCTTCGTGCGCAGGGTATGGAAGGTGCGGCATCTCTTGTTGAAGGTGGGCTATTTACAGGGCAACAGGCGATTGAATTTGCGCGTAACAATGAAAAGGCTGCGTTGGCTGAACGAGCGGCTGCGGCGATCCAAGCTGGAAACAATCAAGAAGCTATGGCAATTTTAACCCAGCTATCCCCAGCGGCTATGGGGCAGCAGCTTGCGGTTCAGACTGCTAAAACGCAAGAGCTAACAATGCCACAGATCTTAGATCAGGGCGCTGTTACGGTTACTTACCCAGATGGAGACATCAACAACCCTCAAGTCACTGTGAACGAAGAGGTCATAGCTGCACGAAATGCAGTGAAAGAGCAGACAAAAGAGCTGCCCACTAGATTGCAAGTTGAAGAGGAAACAGACTTTAATAATATTAGCACTGTAGACAACCTCAGCGCGGCTATACAAAATGTTGTTGATTTGTTTGGATATGACGACAAGACTGGCCAATTTAAAGGGCCGCTAAAGCTGGGTGTGGACGCCTACGTCACAGGCAAATTGGGTGGTGTTGGATTAGGTGGAAAAGAAACTTCAGAGTTAGCAAGCGCAAGATCTAGATACAGCGAGTTGCTCAACATTATCGTCAACGAGAGTTTGCGTCTTAATAAAGGCCCACAGACTGAGGGTGACGCAATTCGAGCTGCAAATGAACTCCAAGCAGCTTCTGATGAAAGAACAGCTCTGGCAGCTCTTGAGAACTTGTTGAAAGTTAATGAGAGAAAAAGAAAGCTTACAATAGGGAAAATTATGAACCGCAGGAAGCGGTATGGAGTATCTACAGATGTTCCGATCCCAGAGCCAATTGAAATGCCTAAGCTAAACTGGAAAATCGTAAAATGATAATTGAGATTGAAGGTATCGGCCAAGTTGAAGTAGATGACGCATTTGCTGAGTTAACACCTACGCAGCAAAATGAGTTCGTTAATCAAATCCGACGCGAAGTAGAGTTGGGGGCGGGAACGAGCGAAGAGGCAAAAGAGCCAGCCGAAACGCAGAGAATTCGATCTATTGCTCAGGGGGCTACACTCGGATTTGCTGATGAGCTAGAAGCAGCGCTTCGCAACCCAGCCTCCGCGCTGGGTTCGGCGCTTGGTTTGTCTGAAGGCAAAAACTACAAAGAAAACTTAGAAACAATTCGCAAGAAGCTAGAAAGCTACCGCAGTGAAAATCCAATTGAAGCCTTAGCCTATGAAATGGGCGGGGCAGGCGTAACAACATTGGGTCTAGGGGCGCTCACAGCAGGCACTGGAGGCGCTGCGGCTGGCGCGGCCACATCAGCTCGCCTTGCGCCGTTAGCGGCTCGTGCGGCGGCTGTAGGGGCTGCTGAGGGCGGTGTAGCAGGCTTTGGTGCAGGTGAGGGCGGATTTCAGGAAAGGCTTAAATCTGCTGGGACAGGCGCACTGATCGGCGGCACAGTTGGCGCAGCAGCTCCGATTGCCGTACAGCAGGTTGGAAAGACAGGTCGTCGCGTAATGGATGCGCTAGGCGTAGGTGGTCAAAAGCGTGCAATGACATTTTCTGAGCGTAAAATGCTAGAGGCATTTGAGCGTGATGGGCTGACGCCAGAGCAGGCGATGCAGAAGCTAGAAGAAGCCCGTGGAATGGGCATTGAAGACATTACGCCTGCCGACTTAGGCGAAAACCTTGCAGGCGCTGGATGGCGTGCGCAGGCGACACCTAGCGGCGAGCGTAGTAAAGTTGCCGAGCAGTTTGTTGAGCGTCGTTCTCGCCAAGCAGAGCAAATTTCTGAGCAAGCGAAAGAAATGTCTGGCGCAGAGGGCGCGACGGGCATTGACTATCTGGACGATTTAGCCGCTAAAACGCAAGCCGAAGCGCAGCCTGCATACGCAAAAGCATACGAAGTTGAGTTGGATGCTCGGCCATTTCAAAACATGGCAAAAAGCAAAGTCATCCAAGATGCTTACGACAAGGCGCTTAGAATTGCTGACATTGACCCAGATGTAGACGTATCTGGGATGCCAAAAGATTTGTCAAAATTCTTTGGCGAAGAGATGCAGGGCGGTGCGTATGTCGGTATGCCAACTGAGCTGGCGCATGAAATCAAAAAAGGTCTGGATGTTCTAATTGAGGGGCAAACTGATGCCGTGACAAATAAAGTCACTAAAGAAGGCCGGGCATTGGTTAATCTTAAAAACCGTTGGAATAGTGAAATCATTAATCAAAACGATGCTTACCGCGTTGCGAATGAGCAATTCGCAGACAATGCGCGTTTGCGTGATGCATACACAGCAGGCTTTGATTTCACGAAAATATCAGAAAAAGAGCTTGTGAAACGTGTTGGCAACATGACGCCGCCAGAAAAAGAAGCATTGCGTGTCGGCTTAATAAGCCAAGTTGAAGAGCTTGCATCTAAGACCGGGGATGCCACAGACTTTGTAAATACAGTGTTTGGAACGCCAAGAAAACGAGCTGCGTTGCGGTTAGCATTTGATGATCCTGCGCAGTTTGAGCAGTTTGAACGCTTTATGAAGTTCCAAGCTCAGAAGATGAAAACAACGCGCAAAGTCATGGGTGGATCTGCTACGGCAGAGCGTATGATGCAAGCAGCCGACGCAGACATTGATCCATCATCAATATTTAGCATCACTGGTCAGCTTGCGACAGGCAATGTCCCCGGCGCATTACAGGCGGCAGGATCGCAGGCAGCGGCTCGTGCGGCGGGTATGAGCGAAAAGAGCGCAGCAGAAATGTCGCGCATGTTGTTTGAGACAGATCCAGCGGCACAACGCGCAATGGTCAATCGTTTGATGCAGCGTCAGGCGGCAGACGAGGCAGCTCGTCGTCAGATCTATAGACGTCCTGAAGCATATTCAGGTATTATTGGCGCAACAGGCGGCCTACTGGCCGGGCGTAGCGAATAAGGAATAAAAGATGCAGCCAAAACCAAAGACAAGCACTGAAGTTGAAGCAATCTTACAAGACGCTATTGCCCAGGCAGTTGACTTTGTAGAGAGCGAAATCAGTCAAGACAGGATTGACGCTCAGAATGCGTTTGATGGTGAAACTTCAATAGGCTTTGAAGAGGGTCGCAGTAAGGTTGTCGCAACGAAAGTCCGCGACACAATTCGTGCCGTTAAGCCGAGCCTAATGCGCGTATTTATGTCTACCAGCAAGCCTGTTGAATATGTGCCACGCACGCCAGATCAAGTTCAGATGGCTGATCAGGCTACAGAATTCATGCACTATGTATTCAATCAGAATGATGGATACAGAGTGATCAACGATGCGTTCCATGATGCGCTGGTTAAAAAACAAGGCGTCGTGAAGGCATATTGGGAAACAAAGTACCGCGCTGAAATCTTCACTTATACGGATCTATCAGAAGAAGAGATGACAATGCTCGTTTCTGATGATGACGTCACTGTTCTTGAGCAGTCAATGGAAGCGTCAATGAGCGTTGACCAGTTTGGCGTTGAAATTGAGGTTCCAGTTTATTCAATTAAAATCAGCCGACAAATGCCAGAAGGCAAAATGCGCATTGAGAGCGTGCCTCCTGAAGAATTCTTTGTAAACTCACAGGCGAAGACAATTGACGACGCATACGTTGTTGCCCAGCGCACAGAGGTTCGTGTCGGTGACTTAGTTGAGATGGGCTTTGCGTTTGAGGATGTTGTCGGCTTAGACGGATTGTACGGCGCGTCTGATATGTCTGAAGCTGAAGACATTGAGCGCCGAGGTTATTCACAGGATGACTATGAGGATCAAGAAGGCGATCCAGCAATGCGCAGCGTTGCGATTACAGAAGCCTACATGAAAATTGACGTAGACGGCACTGGTGTTCCTGTCCTGCATAAATTCATCTGCGGTGGCACAAACTACAAGCTGCTAGACATGGAGCCGATTGATCGCATTCCATTCGCTGTATTTGAGGTGGACAGAGAGCCTCACAGTTTTTATGGCCGCAGCTTAGCAGAATTAATTATGACTGATCAGGACGCCTCTACAGCGATCCTCAGAGGCATTCTGGACAACACTGCCCTAGTCAACAACCCACGGGTTGCTGCGACAGATGGCGTTAACCTAGACGACTTGTTGAATAACGAAATTGGCGCAATCGTGCGCATGCGCCCTGGGGCTGTTATCCAGCCACTAACAACGCCATTCGTAGCAGGCCAGACGTTAAACGCGCTCAACTACATGGACAAGCTCGTTCAGGAAAAAACAGGCGTCACGCAAAACATGGCACTCAACCCAGACGCCATGCAGTCTACAACCAAGGCAGCCGTGACAGCCACAGTAGAGGCAGCAGCCGGGCAGATTGAAGTCATGGTGCGCAACCTAGCAGAGGGCATGCGCGACTTGTTTGAAATCATGCTTGAGCTGCATGTGAAGAATGTAGACGAAGAGCAGCTCATGCGCCTGAATGGTAGCTTTGTTGCAGTAGATCCGCGCGTCTGGGATGTAGACATGCATGTTGAAATCAACGTCGGTTTAGGCACTGGTCGTGAAGACGAAAAGCTGGGCGCGTTGCAGCAAGCATTCCAAGTCCAGCAACAGATCTACATGCAGTATGGGCCATTTAACGGAATGGTCAGCCTGACAAACATCCGCAACACTTTGTCGGACATTTTGGCTGCGGCAGGCATCCGCAACTCAAACCGTTACTTTGCGCCAATCACGCCTGAAATTGAGCAGCAGTTGTTACAGATGCAGCAGCAGGCGCAGGCTCAACAGGCTCAGGGTTCAGATCCGAATGCGGCATTCTTGCAGGCCGAGCAGATAAAAGCTCAGACTAAGATGCAGGCAGATATGGCGAAGTTGCAGCTTGAACAGCAAAAGCTAGCAATGGAAGATGATCTGAAGCGTGACCAGATGGATCAAGACTTGATCGTTGATGCAGCCAAGATATTTGGACAGTATGGTGCGCAAGTTGACGTAGCTCAGGTGAAAGCCGAGCAAGATCGTCTGCGCAATATGGGGATTTAAATGAGCGTAGATATACGCATACAGGCCAACGAGGCCAAAAGGTTAAAAGCCGACACTGCATTCCAGCAGTTCGTGCAAGTCGTTCGTGAAGACCAAATGCGGATCTTCACAAACAGTGCGGCTTCAGACATTGAAGCCAGAGAAGAGGCGCACGCAATCATTCGTGCGTTAAACAAGATCGAAGTTAGTCTCGACGCCGCAATTGGGGCAGAGACACTTCTGGATCGCAAACAGTAAAGGAGTTAGCACCGTGGATGCGACTAACTTAGAGAGCCTAGCAGAAAAGATGTTCGAAGGATCGGACACTGACGCCCCGGGGGCAGGGGAAGAAAATCTTCGTGAAGCAGCCGAAGAAATGGTTGAACCAACTCAGGACGCTGAGAGTGAAATCGTTGAAGAGGTTGAAGAGGACGAAGATGTCGTTGAGGCATCTGACGACGATGGCGAAGACGCCGAATATGATGATGCAACTGAATATGCTGACGAAGTAGAAGCCGTTGACGAAGCCGACAGCGAGCCTCTCTATGATGTAAAAGTCAATGGGAGGATGGAGCGTCGTACCCTGAGTGAACTAAAGCAAGACTACGCGGGTCAGAGCTATATTCAGCAGAAAATGCGTGAGAACGCTGAAGTTGCAAAGCAGCTTCAAGAGCGTGAAGCGCTATTAGCTCAACAGCAACAGCAAGTAATGAGCCTTCATGAGCAAATGCGGTCTGGAGAAATGTCGCCTCCCACTCCACCATCTAAAGAGCTTTTCCAAGATGATCCTATCGGATACATGCAAGCGAAGCTTGAATATGATGACGCGAAGCAGGCGTATGATCAGAAAGCTGCACAAGTTCAGCAACTATCAGAGCATCAGAAAAGACAAGCACAAGCACAAGAGCAGCAGTATTTGCAGCAACAAATGCAGTTACTACAAGAACGGATACCAGAATTCGCTGACCCTCAGAAAGCTGAGAAAGTGAAAGCTGATATTTTCCGGGGCGGTCAGGAATACTACGGCATTCCGCAAGAGGCTTTGGCAACTTTAAAAGATGCAGTTGAAGTAGAAATTTTGAACGATGCAATCAAATACCGTCGGATGTTAGCAAACAAAACGACGGCCAAAGCAAAAGTTCAGGATGCTAAACCTATGGTGAAACCAGGGGCGAAGAAGGTTCAAAACAGCCAAGCTGTAACTCGCAAGAAGCAGTATGGAAAACTGCGGAAGTCAGGCGATCCGAATGATGCGATTGAACTGATGATTGATAGTAATCTTAAATAGGCTTTAAGGAGAAAACCAATGGCCCAACCAGCAAACACATTTGACAGTTACGATCAGGTCGGACTGAAAGAGGACGTCCATGATTTGATCTATATGGTGTCGCCTGAAGAGACACCATTTTTGACAAAATGTCGCAAGACAAAGGCGTCAAACACGTTCCATGAATGGCAGACCGATAGCTTGAGAGCGTCAAGCACAAGCAATGCCCACATTGAGGGCGATGCAACTACAGCGGTAGCTCGTTCAGCCACAACTCGCCTTGGATCGTACACGCAGATCTTCAAGGACGCTATTACTGTGTCTGATACAGATGAAGGTCTTTCCAAATATGGCCGCGCTAAAGAAATGGCATACCAAGTTTTAAAGGCAGGGAAAGAACAACGTCTCGATGTAGAAGCGACGATCTTTAATAACCAAGCTCGTTCTGCTGGGTCATCCTCAGCAGCTCGTAACTTGGCAGGCGCTCCTGCGTGGCTGACTACAAACGTAGACTTCCAATCAGGCAACTCTGGTGCGAACCCAACTGGCGACGGTACTGATGCTCGTACTGACGACGGTACTCCAACAGCGTTCTCACAAACAAAGTTTGACAGCATCATGCAGTCAATCTGGGAAAACGGCGGCAACCCTGACACATGCTACCTATCAGCGTATCAAATGAATATCGCTCTAGGTTTCACTGGTAACAACAACCAGCGTTCAGCAGTTCAGGCTGGTGACGAGCGTGTGATCAAATCACTAGCGGTGTACGTCACCCCGTGGGGGACGGTTTCCTTCACCCCAAGTAGGGAGTGCCGAGGTCGGGATGTATGGATAATGCAAGACGACATGTGGGAAATCGCGCAGCTTCGTCCAGCGAAGTCAGTAGAACTTGCCAAAAATGGCGATAATTCTACTAGACAGCTAGTGCAGGAGCTAACGCTTGTCTGTAAAAATGAGGCTGCATCTGGCCTTATCGCAGACAACTCAACATCATAAAAATAAGTAGGGGGCTTCGGCCCCCTACCTCACATGAGGTAAAAGCATGAAAGTACGAGTTACATTTCGCAGCATTTCAACAAGTGTCGGCATCATAAAAAACCATGACATAGTTGATCTGCCAGCAGACGAAGTTAATAAAATTTTAGTTACAAAGCCACATGCATTAGTCGTTCTGGAAGAAGATCCAGCCCCGGCAGCCAAAAAGCCTGCGGCAAAGAAGAAAGCACCTGCCAAGAAATCTCCTGTTAAGCGCAAACGCGCACGCAACAGTGACGGTACACTAAAAGCAGATGACCCAAGTACACCAGACATCAACGAGGCCTGGGAAGATGGAAAGTAATAGCAGCAAAATCAGTCAGACGATTGATGTTGAACACGACACAATTGTCGTCAAGACAACTTACGACGCAACGCCAATGCTTGAGGATGTTAAGTATGCGCGTGAAGTCGCGCCAGATAAATTTGGCTCTGACTATAAGCATGTTGGCAATGTGTCGATGGAGCTTGTAAATGTCTGGCTAAAAGAGGCTGGAGTGCAGTGGCACGATAGCAAAGCCGTTCAAGATGTGATAAAAAAGAAGTTAATCAGCGGTGAATTTAGCGACTTACGCAACTGGGAAGGCACTTGGTAAGATGGAAGTGAACTTTGAGATGATTGATGCGATTATGCAGTGGGTTGTTTTACCAATTGCTGGCGTTGTTGTTTACATGTTCAACAAGCAAAGTCAGCATCACACTGACATAGCAGTTCTCAAGTCACTTCAAGAGGCCACAAAAAACTCACATGATCGTGAGATGAAAGAGATGAAAACAACCATCGCCGCGATCTTCACCAAGCTCGACAATATAGAGCAAGCCTTGCGCAAATAAATGCTCTTCGTCTTGACCTACATACTTTATGTGTGGGTCAACACTCCAAGCGGTGCAATGCTAATGGCACTATGCGTTTATAAAACCCCAGAAATAGAGTATACTTATCTTGTATTGCAGCCTGTATGGATGGGCTGCGCAGAATATGGGAATTTGTAATGGCCATTCTGGAGAGCATTGCGGCAGCCAACGCGGCCTACAGCGTGATAAAAACTGCGCTCGGCAACGGCAAGGAAACAGCGGGGCTGATCGGCGCAGTCGGCAAATTCCTATCAGCAGAAGAAGAAGTAAAAGAGGCTGTTCAAAAAAAGAAGAACAGTCCTTTCACAGCAATAGCTGGTGGCGCAGAGGGTGATTGGGAAGAGTTCCAAGCTCTCGAAGAAATACGTCAGAAACGCGCGGAATTAGAAAGTTTCGTAAGACTATACTGCGAGCCTGGCACATGGCAAAAATGGCAAAATTACCAGCTAGAAGCGCGTAAGCAGAGGCAAGCTGCTAAAAGGGCTGCACACGAAGCTCATCAGAAAAAGATGGAAATCATTGGTTATATTGTGGCTGGTGTTCTTGCGTTAGCTGGTGTGGTGGCGGTTATCTATTACTTGGGTGTCTACATGGGAAAGTTTTAAAGTACACAGTTTTGGACAAAAGCGGAAAAGTGGTTATAATTACCACCCATAAGCGGATAGCCGAAAGGTATGCGAATGAAAAAGGAAGATTACGATCTAAACGGAAACGGAAAGATTGATCCTGATGAGCGTGAGATTATGCTTGAAGATCGCCGTAGGCGTATGGAAGATCAGGACGCTAAAAGAGACACGCAGAGGCGTCTTACAATAGCCTGTACGGCTGGAATGTTGCTGTATCCCCTAGTTATATTTCTTGCAGTATGGGTAGGCTTAGACCGCGCGGCAGAGCTTATCACAGATATAGCAAGTGTGTATGTTATTGGGGCCAGTGGCGTTGTGGCAGCGTATTTTGGCTTTAATGCAATGGAAGCAAAAGTTACGCGGAAAGAAATGGTAGTTGATGCAAGGTGAGCAAATACTGACACACGTTATCGTGAAGCTGTTAGAGCTTATCTTAGGCGTTGAGATGACATTGTATGGGAGTGTAATGGTATGATTACAACTTTACTTGGAAGCGTTCTTGGTTTTGGGACTTCTTTTCTGCCAGAGGTGCTAAATTACTTCAAAGCAGGTCAGGAGCATAAGCACAGCCTTGAGCGCATGAAAATGGAAATGGACATGATGTCACGACGAGCTGAACTGAAGCTCAACATCATCGACAAA
>Ga0255781_10000453_pt1 | contig 32666 bp, 48 predicted proteins | sample 101ome_21_FD_179979 | JGI IMG/M metagenome (GOLD analysis project Ga0255781, IMG submission 179979) | Coastal salt marsh microbial communities from the Groves Creek Marsh, Skidaway Island, Georgia - 101413BT metaG (version 2) | ecosystem: Environmental > Aquatic > Marine > Intertidal zone >... | reverse complement strand
CCTTCGGATGACCCGCGAGAGTTTGCCCCAGAAGGACCCGCTAATTTCCCAGAGCCTGGCGCACGTTGCGAGCTAGGAGGTAGCGAAGGTAGGGGCCAAAGGTTGTGGATATTTTTTGCTGCATGACCGGCACTATCTGCAGACGTGGGGTGTAGGTGACTTGTGATTCAGTGAGGAACAGAGGGCGCAGCCTGCCATTGCGTTCGCGTCTGTAAACGCCTGGCTGTCTACCGCCTCCAACTGGCTTGCCAACAAATATGTTTTGGCCGCGTTGGTTGGTGGTGCCAATGCTGTTGATGATCTTGTTGAGGTTGCTTTTGCTGATGTTGCCGAATTGGTTTGGTTTGATTGCACCTGTTGGCACAAAGCGTGAACCGCGTGGGATTTCCCCGCGTGACTTAGCAGCTAACGCGATCTCAAACGGTTTGGGCGCACGGTTACCACCAAAGATGTTGCCCGAGATGTAACGGTTGCGATTCCAGGGTTTGTCCTTAGGCGTGATCAAAGATGCCAGCGTGCGTTTGTTTGCAGCTGTTGCGCGTAAGCCTTTTGCTGTTTGTGGCTTGGGTTTGTCTAGGAAGCGTGGCATAGAGCCAGCTGCTGCGTTTAGTGCGCTCTTTTGTTTGCTGCCTGCGAGGAACTTAGAGCCCTGCACAGATGCGTTAATGGCCTGGGATATAGAGAACGGCAGCTGTTTGGTGTGCTCGTTCGTCCACTTGATTGCTTTAGGCAGCTCGGATTTTATGTCTAGTTGTAGACGTGTCATGAGCTGCCCTGCAGGTTGGCTAAGCGTAAATGGCGTTTACGGCTATCGCTGCGATGTGCGTGGCCTGAGACTGGCTTAGGTAGCCATGAAACTGCTGATGAATAGCACGCGAAACCGCGTTGAACCGATCAGGGCTGATAGTGCCATGACGCTCTACAGCAGTTCTAATTTCTGCTGCTCTAGTTGTTTGGTTTCGTTCAGCCATGCGATCAATGGCAGCGGTCTGCTCATCTGTTAGCTGAATGGTGAACTTGTTAGACAGATTCTGAGAGGACATTGTTGATTTCTTTTTTGAGGATGTTGAGCTTAGTAATCACACGTTGAGGGATTCTGATTTGTTCCTCTTGTGAGTTGTCTTGTACGGCAGCCATGACGGCGCCGGTCTCATCGCAAAGCTTCAGCAGGCGATCCACTACGGGGCCCTGCCGGGTTGATACAAAATCCATTCAGTCAGACCGCAGGCAATAGGTTTTTGGCGTCGAGCAGCTGAGCCCGTACGTTTTCAATGTATGCAGGCAACTGGGGCTTTTGCTCAGCCGTTGCAGTTTGTCGCACGCGCTGCATGTCTTTGACGCTCAGATCCCAAGAGATCCGGCGTGCCCTGTGAATTTCGCGGGTGTGCTCTTTGCTGATCAGGATGCCTAAGGCTTGATTGCGGCCGTTGTTCTCTGTGGTGCGCACCTCGTCGCTTGTACGGAAGCCGGTGCGGGTGGTGCTGTTGTTGTGGTCAAAAGTGTCGTAGGCCGCAGAGCAGTGGCAGATGATCGCGAGATCTAAGCCGCCACAGCGTTTGCCTGTGTTGGGGTCGATGTCGTAATCGGGCAGATAGTTCCAAACCAGGCCGTCGGAGTTGTTGACGATGCCTGTGTCGTAACAGGCCATGCACTCAACGCGAGGCGCTGAGAAGTCTGTGTTTTGCCGAGATTGGGTGCGCTTGTGAGAGGGCGCCATCAGAAGGGGTCGGAGTCGTGCGCTTGAGTATCCCGTGCAGATGGGGTGCGTAGGGCGTGCATTGTGGCGGTTTCTAGGTGCTGCTCAAACCGTCCATCACGGATCCAGCGGAAACAGTCCGGGAAAGGCGCTGCAAAGCCCCCGTTTGTCTCTGCCCTGGCCTGTGCCCCTATAGCCACCCTTAAGGCGCCTTCTAGGGCCTCCTGGGTGCCTCTGGAGAGCTTGCGGAACTCATCCCATGCCCTGGGCTTGGATTGGCTGCTGGCTCGCTTCTGGATTTTGAGATAGCTGCTCCAAAACCCGAGGAATGTCTGGCTGTACTCCGGCCGGGTCCGCTTTTTGGGTTTTGTAGCGACTTTAGTTTCGTTAGAAACTAAACCTTCTTCTATTGGATCTTCTTCTATTGGATCTTCTTTGGCGGCATATCCTGCCGGGGGGCCCTGTCGATCTGTGCCGGGGGGGGCGGCAGATTCTGCCGGGGGGGCGGCACGAGATGCCGGGGGCATAAACACTGGCTTTTGCTCCTTCACAAGCTGCGCAAACGTGACCCGATAGAGGTTTGAGGTCTGGCCGCCATCTGGATTAGCTCGCTTCTGCCGGCGCAGGAATCCAAGGCTTTCAAGCTGCCCGAGCGTCTCGCGTGCTTTCCGTACGCTCAGCCCTGCATCTGCTGCGATTGTTGACAGGCTTGGCCAACAACCACGGCAGCCAAATTCGTAACTTTGAACAACCCACAAAACTGCCAACTGATTGGGCTGCAATTTGCCCCTTAGTGCAGTTGGAAGCGTTGTGAAAACCATGCCTTGCGGAATCAATCCCATGTCTTAAATTGTTGGTGCACGTCGAGCGATGCGGGCCCTTGGAAGGGAAGCCCGCATTTTTTTTGCGATGAAATTTGCCATCCTTGTTGAGGGCATGGAGCCAGCACCCCAAGGCAGCAAAGTTGTGACCAAATACGGGGCTCTACGCGAAACCTGCAAGCGTTTGGAGCCTTGGCGTCAACTGGTAAGGAAGGAAGCCAGGGCTAGCTGTGACCATGTGATTAATGGCCCGTGCAGGGTTGCGATTGAGTTTCGTATGAGGCGACCGCTGGCGGATTATGCGCCCAATGGCGAATTGCGCAAGTCCGCGCCGATCTATCACACCAAAATCAAGATGGACGTTGACAAAGGCGCCCGTGCTGTTCTTGACAGTCTCACAGGTATTGCATTTAGAGATGATGTTTTAGTGGTTGATCTACGCGCAATCCGTCGTTACTGCAGGCCAAGGGAAAGGCCCGGTGCTTTGATCATTGTTGAGAGCATCATTGATCAAGCGGGCTAGCTTCAGAGAATCGGCTGGCCTGCAATGACGGAAACCATGCAAACGCTGGAAGACGGCGCCATTCGCGTCTGCGTTGAAGACTTTGGCGTTGGGCCTGTCTGCTGCATCGTTTCCTCAATGCACTTGGTCTATGACAAGCTTCCCCACTTGCGCCGAGTCGTAGAGCAGCGGGCACGGGCTGCGTTTCTGGAGGCCAGCTATTAGGGCGCAGGGTGTGCAAATAGTGGGCGCCAGTGATACAATGGATCCGGCCAGAGATGGCCCCACTCGCACCTTGAAACATGCATCCAGACGTGATCGCGGCCCTGAAGGCCCTGGGAAAGGCACTCGCCGACAACCCAGAGGACATTTCAGAGCTGCAGCTATACGGGCACTTAGCTGACCACCTCAGCGACGTGCTCGACGACCTTGAATATGAGGAATAGGGCCTACGGGCCCTTTTTTTATGCCAACCCGTCATCTGTCCCAAGGTGTGCAGAAGGTGGGCAAATGGTGTATGATTTGCACATCAGCCGGAGACGGCTCCACTCCTTCCAAGCAATGACCCGCACCCTTTCCAAGCCTTCCGTTCTCAAGCGCCTCCGCAACGCTGGCTTTGATATGGCCGCCATCATCGAGCAAAACCGCGGCGAGATCGAGATCGGTCACCTGACAGACGGCCGCGCTACCTGGGAACAGCGTGAGGCCAACGTCAAGCTTGCTGAGCAGGCTTCTGAGCTTCTCGGCTGGGGCTATTTCGTCAGCGGCTACGGCTCCTGCTGGCTTCAAGCTGATATGGGCTGCGAAGTAACCCGCGAGCTGATCCGCAACAACATCGACTGAGGCCCTAAGGGCCCTTCACTTCAAATGGTCTTAAAACTCCCCCCATGGAATCCGCCAACAAACACCAGGCACCCGCTTTTCGGGATGCCGCCACAACGACTGCAGCAGATCGAACGCCCCTCAGATGTCAAAAAATACTGCCCCAGGATTCCTGAGGAAACAGCCGCAGAAATCCATCGGCTCTACAAGATCAAGGGCATGACAAAGCTGGCAATCTCGCAAAAGCTCGGTGTTTCCCGCTCAACCGTCATCCGTTATCTAGGCCAAACCTGATCAATGCAAATCACCGCAGAACACGCCATCGCTCGCCTAGTCCGTCACGGGTGGCGCTATGTCAGCTGCAAAGACACGCATAAGCGCACCTTGGCCAGATACCAGATGATCAGACCAGGGGCCTCAGAGCCTGAATGGCTTAGGGGCAGCGCACTTAAGGCAATCGTTCTCCACACTCTCTAACAATCCGCCGGGGAGCCTGATGCTGTGACATTCCTGGGAGATATGCCAGAGCTGAAAGCCATAAAAAACCTCTAAGGGAAAGCAGGGCGCGTTAGTGGCGCGATCCATCCCCCGGCCCCAAAATCCACCGCCGCAACATTCAACAAATGGACAAACTCCAGTTGTCTTGGCAGCAGGCCAAAAAGGATGACCCACTGCTAATGCCAGACCTTGCAAAGCTTGCCTTAGACCTTCGCGGCCAAGGCCACAAGCGTTGGAGCATTGATGCCCTTTTCCACGTCTTGCGCTGGCAGCGGGCAACAGTCATCCGCAACCACAACGGGCTCAAGCTCAACAACAACCACACGGCACTTGCTGCCCGTGAGCTTATGGAGCGTTACCCACAGCTAGACGGGTTTTTTCAGCTGCGCGAACGCAAGCCACGGGGCAACTGGGGGCAGATCCACTAGCGGCGCACACAATGAAAGAAACACCGCTAAACGATGACCCCACCGCTGCCCAGGACTTGGCGGGAGGCGCTTAACCATCCCGGCATCGCAGATCTAGAGGATGAGCGGATGCGCTCTAGGAATAAAAATCTAGATCTCTATGTGTGGGTGTTTCTTCGGCCTGGATGGCGTAATCCTGCAACAGGTGAAACGGGTGGCAAGTTTTATGTGCGCACCATTTGGGAGCTGCGAGAATGTTGGCCGGACATTGTGAAAGCATGAGCGGCACGCCCTCCCCGATCTTCCGGTGCCCTGGCCTCTCCATTGAGCGCCAGAGGAACAAGGATGGCCCTAGCCCGACTTGGATCATTTGGCAGCCGCACAGCGCTCGCATAGTGATGGGAGATAACTACTCCCAGATTTTGAAAATCGCTAGGTGGCCCGCTAAAACACCAACAGGCGAGAGATTGCGCGACTGGCTTGTGTCTTGGGGTTGGGAGCGGCCCGGAAAGGTAGCCGCAGAACCTCAGGAAAACACTAAAACAATTATCTGAAATGGAAAAACTCCTAGAGGAAATCGAACAACACCGGGGGCGCTACAACGCGCTTTTTGATGCGGCAATGGCTGCTTACAAAAAAGGCGACAAATTGCGAGGCCGTCCGCTGTTGCAAGAGGCCGTGCAGGCTGGGGAATGGATGAACGCCCTTTTAGGGATGCTCGCTTTTGAGCACATGCAAATTGAGGAAATGGATGAGCAGCCCGGATTGACTGGCTGAGCTGTGCCAAACCTGTCACTGGTCTTGGGTGGGTGAATCCTGTGCAAATGGTGGGCATACTTAACGGGCAACAGCTTCCCGGCGATGACCCGCGCCCAATCACAAACAGCAACTAGGCAGTCTCTACTGCTGTTCTTTTGCTCAATGCTTGCTTTCGGCGGCGCCTGTTTTCTTGCCGTCAGCGCAAGCCTGCAGGTGATGACTGAGAACGACTGCAAAGCCGGCATCCAGGCCGCTTGCGATCAACTGGCTAAATAACCATGCTTACCCAATCAGAGGTTTTTCATACCTTCAAGGCTGCCCAAGTCCATGGCGGCTCGTTCATGCGTGCCCTCGCAAGCGCTGGCATCGTTGCTGATCCAGCCAACATCGGCAAAATCCTGCGCACTTGGCCCGAGCTAAAGGCCACCTATGGGCCAGGAACTGCGTTCTATGCAAAAACGAGAATCTGATGCAAATTCCCTTCGACGTTTACAGAGCGCACGCTGGTTACAGCCAGAGCGATTGCAAAACCGCCCTTGAATCTGCTGCGCGTCTGTATGAAAACAAGTTTCGCGGCGGCCGAGACAAGGCCAAACCATCTCAGGCAATGATTGACGGCATCATTTATCACGCCGCAATCTTAGAAACTGAGCGTTTTTTTCAAGACTACGTTGTGTGCCCCCCACGCAACACCAAAGCTGGCAAAGAGCGTGCAGCAGAGATCGAGCGAGAGGGCAAAACAGCCATAACCGCTGCTCATGCTTACAAGGCAGGAGAAATCATCATTCGCATTGGCGACAATGAAATTATTTCTGAACTGCTAAGCACTGGCGAGCCTGAGATTTCCATATTTGATAAAGACGAGGAAACAGGGCTAGAGATCAAGGGCCGCCTTGATTGGCTCACTGGTGATGGCGTCATTGTTGACATCAAAACCGTGGCTGAGGGCAAAGCCAGCCCGCACAACTTTGCAAAGCAGATCGCAAATTTCAAATATCACATGCAGGCCGCGCACTACATGCAGCTTGCAGGCGCTGAGCGCTTTGTGTTTGTTGCTGTTGAGCGCGAATGGCCGTTTTCCTGCGGGGTCTATGAACTAGACGCCCCGGCACTAGCTGAAGGCGCTGCACTAAGGCGCAAAGCATTGCGGCTGATTGCTGATTGCGAGCAAAGCGGGGTCTGGCCCGGTTACACCCCAGAAATCCAAACCCTCAGCCTCCCGAGCTGGGGCTACGACAACTAAACCCACAATGAACGAACAGCAAAAACAGCTCTTATCAGAGCCACTGCAAAAGTCAGCAGTCAAAGAACGCAGCGGGGGCGGTGGCCGGTCGCTGTCTTATATCGAGGGCTGGCACGCCATTGCAGAAGCCAACCGGATCTTTGGTTTTGACGGCTGGGCCAGTGAAACCGTTTCCATGGAGTGCGTCGGCAACGATGGCGGCACCGTCAGTTATGTCTGCAAGGTGCGTGTAACTGTTGACGGCATCATTCGCGAAGGCTGGGGCGCTGGTCATGGCCGCGGGGGTTCTGCTGGTGATCGCCACGAATCAGCCGTTAAAGAAGCCGAGACAGACGCTCGCAAACGGGCGCTGATGACCTTTGGCAATCAGTTTGGCCTGGCGCTTTACGACAAAACCCAGGCAAATGTCGTGGCAGCCTCTGCGCCTCCTATGCAGCAGAAAACCACCAAGCCAAAGTTTGAGCAGCAAAAGGAATGGATTAAGTCAGCCAGCAAAGTTGACTTGGGCGAAGCCAATATCAAGCTGGCTAAAGCCACCGGCCTCACGGACGCGCAAAAGCTAGAGCTGCGCCAAATGATTGAAGAACGCCTTTTAGCAAAATGACTTCAGGCCCTTTCCTCACTGAAAAGCAACTAGCCGAACGCTGGGGCAAACACGCTGACACGGTTAGACGTTGGAGGCGCGAGGGCTTCGGCCCTCCCTTCTACAAGCAAGCGGCCGTTTCTGGCGGCCCTCGCCTGCCTTTGGTTAGGTATTACCTGGCCGACGTGCTGGCCTATGAAGAAACCCACGGAATCACTCCCCTCAACTGACTATGCCCGACCTTTCTGATTGGCGTGCCTCTCTACCGCTCGCCGGCAAATTCAACATCTACAGCAATGGCGCTGATGACAAATACAATCCAGGCGGCAAAGCCCTGCGCCTGCAGATCCCTGTGGAGTCTGTCGCGGCTTATGCCCAACATCTGATGGATCTGGCTGATGACCCCAAGAATCACAAGATGGTCAATTTCTACGACTGGCAGGCAAAAACCAAAAAGGAAGCGCCTGCCATTGAGATTTACCACAAAGGCAAAGCCAGCCAGGTGGACGATGAGGGATGGTTTGGGTCTATCAATCCGGGCAAATTTATTGAGCCGGGCAGCGACAGCTCAAGCCCCTCTGATATGCCCTTTTGATGGCCAGCTCAGAGCTTGAGGCGTTTTGGCGTCTTGATGAACTGGGCCTGATCTTGACTGGGGAATACTTTTCCCCTTTCAAGGCTGGGCGGAAGCATTACACCCGGATGTTGGAAAAATACGAAACGCGGCTCAACGCTTCCAGTCGTCGTTTTCCAGGTCCGCAATGCGGTTCACTGCCTGAAGCAAAAGCTTTCGATGATGAAAGTTTGCTCGAAACAGACTGAGGCAAAGCTCCCGCACTTTCTCAACGTCTGGTTCACTACCAATCGAGCGGGTTGCGTTTTCTAGCGTTAGCTCTTCTTCTAGGCTGGTTTCGATTTGCATCCAGCTGGGATCGCTCACTGTTTGCCCTCCAAAGACTGCAAAAGGTCGCGCTCTGTCTTGTAAGGGGTGCGAGCACGCCAGAGGTCACCAACCGCAGGAATAAGCCACGCATGGGGTGGCCAGCAGTTGCCCCAATTTACCGGCCGCGCACAGTTCAAAACAGTTACAGACCAAAACTGCGAGACATAAACCCAAAGCAACCAGGCTTTAGTCATCGTTGATCACGATCAGCCAGCCGCTTTCAGGGCCTTCAATCATCCAGCGCTTTTCAAAATCTTTGCGGTCAATCCGCACGTAAGCGCCGCTCAGTTTTGGCTCATGCGTGCCCTTGTGCAAATCAGGCAGCCCGCGGGGGTCATGGGCCACAAAGCTGTCGAGTGTGTAGCCCGTAAGCACAAGCCAATGGCCTGGGCCCCAGGGTTGCTCACCTTTAGAAAAATCACCTTTGGCCAGGATGCCAACAGCTACAGGCCGGCCCTGATCCAACAGGTCGAACAGCATCGAGGTGCTGCCATAGGACATAAACACCGCTCGCAGGCCATAATCCCGCAGTGTGTCTATCTGAGCGTTTACTGAGGTGGTATCGCCAAACCGTTCGCGGTTGCGGTTGTACTGATCATCAGAGCTAACGACGCCATAAAAAGCTGCCAGCATCGCCGCGGCCGAGCTAAAGCAACGCCGTGCAGCTTCCGGGCCGTCATCGTTTTGGGTGAAATACGGCACAGGCAGGCTTTGAGCCTTGCCGCTTACCCGCCAGGTTTGAAACCACTCTGCGTCGTAGGTCAGCAGCTCTGCGGGCAACGCTTCCTCTAGCTGCTTAATTGCCGCTAGTTGATACGGGGTGCCCTGAAAGTGCTGGAAAAAGGGGAGCAGGTTTAGCGCCATAAAAGCTGCAACCGCTTGCATCACCTTAGGGATTTAGCCCGGCAGGCTTCTGAACCGTAAACGTAACCCTTGTGCCAAAGGCCGCGGCCACTACCGACAACCAAAACAACCATGAGGCCACAAAGCACCATAAAAGTGCAGACGTTGATGAGATATGCGGCCATCATTCACCCTCTTTTTTGGGGAACAAAGCGGCCTCAATAAAAGCCACCGCCTGATCGTCCACAGTGTTGTCAGTGCTTGCCACCAACTTTTTAAGGCAATCAACGATCAGCTTTTTTACGGCGTCTGATTTCACAAAGGCCAGCATCACTGGCTTAAGCAGCAGGATCATTGGGGCCTGACAGTTGCTCGCATGTTAAGGAGCTTTTGCCGGTCCTTCCAGCCTGGCCACTGCCGCCTCAAGATTCCTTAAACGCTCGAAAACCTCAACGTCTTTTGATCGGATGTCGTTGTGCAGGATGTCGAGCCTTGAGGTCAGATTATCAACGGCCGTTGTCAGCCTCACCAGCGAATCGCGGCCCTGTTGGTTTTGACGGCTAAAACCGCTGAAGCCAAGTGCTGCTGCTGTTATTGACGCGCCGCAAACCGCGGCCCAGACTTCAATCATGACCGGCTCCCCTTGATCGCATCATGGCAGACACACCAGGCAACGACGAGGAACAGCAGAAAGACGGGCCAACGCTTGCCGATGGTGTGCGGTTGATTGTTCTGGGCTGGTCTGCGACCTTGCTGACAATTTCATATCTGGGCATATTTCCAGGAATGAAAATGGATTCAACTTTTGTGGCTTCTTTGCTTACCGGCGCGATGGCCGGTTTTGGCATTGAGCGCAAAACTGGGAACACGGCAAAAAAAGAGCCGCCTAAAATCTCATCAAACACTAAGCAACAGTCATGATTCGCCCTCTGCTGTTTTTGCTGGCCTTGGGCGTAATCGCTCCGGCTAAGGCAGATCTAATCCACAAAATTCAGTCATCCGTTCAGCTGACCGTTGACTCAGCCGCAGCGCAAACAACCCGGCTGGGCTCTAGCTACAGCGTGACCGGTTCCGGTGTTTCGACGACTGACGGCACAACGGCTGGAATCGTTGGCGGGTTTGGCACAGTCACTAACGGCGTCCCGGCCATCACCAGCATTACGGCCTCACAATCGACAAGCGGCAACGCTTTTAGTTTTAGCCAGAGCTACACCGAAGGCGACAGCACAAGCACCACAAGCACAAGCCTCACCAGCGGCGCCGTAACTGCCCTGCCGTTACTGGGGCAAACCACTACAACCGGCGGCGGTGTTGCGGGCAGCCTGGCCGGCACTGTCACGAATGGCCACGCCGTCACCGTTACAGCTGGCGGGGCTGGCACAAGCGTTATTGGCCAGACCATCACAAGCCTAGAAATCCAGTGAAATGCGGTCTGCTGATTTTGCTGCTGCTGGCAGGGCCTGCGGCGGCGGTTCCTGTTGTGCCTCAGTTCAGAACGGGCACGCAAACCAGCAACACGCGCAGCACGACGCAGGTGGTCGAAAACATCAAATCCGTAGACTTCGCCACTGGCTACACCTATTCCGTCAGCGGGTCCGGAGTGACCAGCAGCGGGGCACTGATTCCGCAAGCAGCTACAACCCAGAGCGTGACAATGGAGGGCGTTCAGTCGCAGTGGCAGGGGCTACCGCTCAGCAGCAAGCCGACTTATCAGCAGCAAACCCAGGGCGCAGCATTTCAGCTTACAGAGCATTACAGCGGGCCGGGGCTGCAAACAATCACCACCATTCAGCGCACCACGACGGTCGAAACCGTCACGGACTCCACCTCGGTCTTTGGGCCCTAGCGCTGTTGCCGATGCCCGCCTGGGGCCAGGTCAACGCCACAGCCGCGCCTAGCTCTGTCAGTAATGGATCAGTAACAAATCAAGCGATCCAAGTGACCGGCGGGCCGTGGCCGTCATATCACCTGGGGCCAAATCAGATCAGTTGCCAAGGTCCAACGCTGAGCGTGTCGCCGTTTGTCACCAAGTCCCACAGCTACACCTTGCCGCGGCGGGAGTATCAACGCAGCCCGTACTATGACCCGCTCGATGCCAATGAAGACAACGTGCCGGACAATCCCGGCGATATTCTCTTTTGGCAAGAGACACCAACAGGGCAGAAAGATTCCCACGCCATCAACTACGGGGTCAGCGCCACGTTTTCCATCCCGCTAGACGGCAAACTGGCCGCCCGTTGTAAAGCCTTGGGCGAAACCCAGCAGAAGCTCATGGAGCAAAAGCTGGCGCACGCCAAACTTGACTACGAGATTGGCCGGCTTAAGCACTGTGGCGAGCAGGCAAAGTTAGGCGTTATCTTCCGCCCAGGCAGCCAAGCGGCGCAAATCTGTGCCGATGTCATGGTTATCCCCAAACCTGGCCAGGTGCTGCCACATAAACACGAGGTCAACGCCCCAGAGAACGACGCAGAGCCATTACCGCGCGATTCCTATCTCTTTGCGCCAGACATCGTTCACGAACAGAAAGAACGCGAACCTTACGCCCTAGCAACGCCTTGATCTTGGCGACGATCTTTTTAATGGCTGGTTTTATCAGCTTTAGCAACAGGTCAGCCAACGGCTTGGCCAGCAGCGCGGAAGTCGTAGCCACAAGCGCAATGGATGCCGTGGTGACAACTGCGGGCACCTCTGGCAGGCCATCAACAATCTGCTGAGGAATTGACCGCTTAGGTTCTGGCGGCTGTTCCTCCTGGGCTTGCACTTTTGGGATCTCCGGCACCTTTGGCGTTTGCGGTGCCGGTGGTTCTGGTTTCTGCTGCTTCGCCTCGCCCTGCGGCTCCAAAATTGTTAGTTCGCTCGGTGTGAAGTCCATCGGGTTGAACGAAGGAAAGCCACCATCAGGGCAAGCGAAACCCGTACGGCTGGGGTCGTCTTTTAGCAGTGACGGATTCAGCCCAGCATCAGGATGCACTGCAACGCAGCCGGGCAAGTTCATCACAGGCCGCGGAAATCCAACCGGCCGAATCACCGGGGGCTTAGGAGTTGGAATCTCCCGGATTTTTATTTCTGGAATGTTACTGGGCACTGAATGGCAAGGCGGGGCCAGTCTCCACCGGCATCATGCCCTGCATTTTCTTGGCTGTGGCGTCCATCACTAGGACCATCACCTCAGCCTGAATTTTCTCAATCGCCGCCTCTTTCATCTTGGGCGCGTTCAACGCCACAAAGATCGCCAGGGCCGACATACCAGCCGACAGGCCAAAAGAAATAACGGCGAGAGCGTTGATGGCTTTTTGCATAGCTACAAAAAAGCCCCGGCTTGCGCTCCGGGGCCATGGTCTCTGTGTGAAGACGGGCTAAGTGTAATCAGAGTTTGAACTTAACGCCAACCTTGGTGCCAAAGTTTGCATAGTCCATCTCTTCTGCAGTGGCGAAGCTAATTTCGCCATACAGATCAGCCTTGGGGCTCAGGGCCACAGAACCGAAAGCCTTACCGGACAGCTCAACGGTGGTCTCTGCGTTCTCAGGGGCCACCAACATGGGGCCAGCCTGAAGGCCGCCGCTCACGTTGTTGTTGCTGCCCTCAATGCCCAGGTGAAAATCTGTGGAACTTCCGACGAAATCAAGGCCCTCATCACCAGCGCCGCTGAATCCAGCGTTGTTCTCGATGTTGATAAACGGGGAAGCAATCGCAGCAGGGGCGAAAGCCAGGGCACTAGCAGCGCCAATCAGAAGGCTTTTCATTAGATAAAAGGAAAACCGCCGAAACCGTAACGACGTGTCACACCACGCGCTAACTGGCATGTGACAGTGACCCTAACGGCCTTGGCCACGCTTCAGCTTTTTGTTGTGCCTTGGCTTGCTGTGCTGCCCGTTGCCTTGGCGTGTTTTTTTAGGCGGGCCCTCTGTATGCACCCGCCCCGATATTCCGCTTTTTGCTCTTACTGCCATCAGGCCGCCTCAAGTGCAGCGACTTTGGCCTCAAGGGTTTCGATGCGTTCCATTGCCTCCTGTAATGCTTTGACGGCTTTAGTGAACAATATGGTGGTTTTAATTGCCTTGGTGCTTGTCCCAAGATCGTTGCCGTCGCTATCTAAATCAGGGTTTGTCTTGATCAGGCCGGGCGAAACTTCTTCAACCTCCTGAGCAATAAAGCCAATTTTTGTATCTGTCGGAAGGCCGCTTGCTTCAGTGAAATTGTATTTTCTAACCTGCAAAGCTTTTATGTCGTCCCACTGAGACGCTGCATCAACAATGTTTTCTTTTAGCTTTGCGTCAGATATTGTGCCATAGGTGCCATTTGTGTTGTAGATGTCGCCATCAGCTTCAATTTCAATCCTTCTCGTGTTGTCGATCAAAACATCAAATACTGGGGTGCCATCTGCTGTGTTGCAAGCTCTTAGGAGAACATAATTGTTAACCGCGTCCCCATAAACAATAATATTGTTTTCTGCGTTCGCAAAGGTACTTCCGTTAATGGTTCCAAACACCGCTTGGCCAGAAGCGCCGGTATTATGGACAAACAGCTTTCCGCTTGCAATTCTCGCTCTTACCTCAGCGTCTTGAAAAAAATCCAGTTCATTACCGTTATGGTTATATCTAATTTGTCCAGCATTATTATCATCGCTATCACCAAACCAGATCTGACTTTTAGCAGTGGTGCTCTCCGCTTCAATCATTAAGATTGCGTCGTCATCAGATGTTGTGCCGGTGTTATAAATACGAATCCGCTCAGCAGCCCCACCACCATCTGCCTGCACATCCAATAAATAACCTGGGTCGGTGGTGCCAATTCCTACATGTCCTGCGCTGTCGATTACTGCGCGACTTGTAGGGCTTGACCCATCGTTACCGTCGTTTGTTTTGAATATGATTTGCCCTTTTTCGTCATCACCTGTGCCCTCGTGTGAAACTCTAATCTGAGCAAGGGTGCTAATTTCACCGCCTGATTGTTGGCCCTTAAATGTAATTAAACTTTCGCGCCTGTCGTCTAAATCCTCCTCAGTGGTGTTTTCGAGAATTTGCTCAGGTGCAGCATTTCTTATGTCAGTATCAATTGTTGAAAAGCTTAAAGTGCCAGATCCATCTGTGGTCAGAACATCATTAGCATCGCCATCTGAATCCGGCAACGTAAAGGTCACATCGCTGCCAACCGTTGCAGGGGCTTGGAATGAAACAAAATTGCTCGAATCGGAATCACCAAAGCGAACATCTGACTGCGCGTTAAGCGTGATATTGCCCGTGAAAGTCTTGGCGGGAACTTCGCCGTCAGTCTCCAGGATTACAATCCAGGCATCATTCGCCGCATTTCGCATCTTGAGCTGATTTGCGGTCGTATCTGCCCAGAACTGAAAGGCGAACGTCGTCGCGGGTTCAGTTGCACCGCTGTTAGTGGTAACGATGGCATCCAGGGCATTGTTTAGATCAGTTCTAAATGCCGCGCCAGACTGGTTGGCGATGTCGTAGTCGTGCTGGGCCATTTTTATGCTGGGACCGTGTGACTTTTACACCACTTTACCCTTGCTTGCCATAGCCAACAGCTGTCCATCTGAAATTACGGTCAACACTCGCATCACTTGAGTCTTTGAAATGCACTGTGAAGCCGGTGGCGCTGATGCTGCTTAGCTCGAAGTAGTCACCGCTTTGCATATTCATCGCTGAGATACCAACAGACGGCAGCAAGGAATTGAGACCGCCTAGCGAGGCAGTGCCCACAAAAAAGGCATCATCAAAGGTAATGGCCTTGGCCCCAGCCCCACTGGCCACAGCTGAATCGCTGTTTTCTGTGCGACGGTCAAAGGTTGCGTCATAGCCCAGCTCATCAACCAAAATGCTCTCAACTGTGTCGTCACTGCTCAAATCAGCACGGAACTCAAAAGCACGGGCCTTAAAATTGCCATTTACAAATTCCTTGTAATCACTCCACGTTGGGCTGCCGTTTGGATCGTCGTCGGTAGTCCTGATCATTAATTTTGCGTCAACGCTGCTGATGTCATCGCCGTCTATATCATCCCAATCGTCAATATCGTCTGCATGATCGTCCCAAAGATCATTAGGCAAGAAAGCACGGGTTACAAAGTAACGCTTCAGTGAAAGGCTAAAGATGCCGCCTAAATCTAAGGTATTGGCAAATTCATAAGTTCCGCTGCTTTCAATATCACCTAAAAAGTCCATGCTAGTAACGTCATCAATATCGTCCGTTACATCGTCAATGTCATCAGAACCGTCCAGCGTCAAAGCGTCATATTCGTCTGAGTAGAACGTGTTGCTTGTCTGCCCTTGGAATGGCGGGGAATCTTGATCTTCTCTGCGCGTTTGGATTGTCTTAGACCCTAAAGTATCCGGCAGATCAATAATGATGCTGGTCTCTGTTTCACTAAACCGCCCTCCATCATCACGGAATTTGACACAGACCTCACCCTCAAGCAGTGGAATCGTGGCCTCTGTTGAGCTGCCTGCAACAGCTTTGATCAGGGTGACGCTGTTATTCCAGTTCCCTGTTCCATCAGTCTTGCCTGAGTGCTTAATGTGGACGCTGCCGCCAACTTTCACATCAAGGTCAACAGTCTCATCCCAGCGCAGTGTGCCCCTCTTGGTGTCAATGGCCTCAAAGCTTAGATTCTGCACATTACCGGGCCGAGCCGTTTTCCCTGTAATATCTTTTTTGATCTGTGTAATCTTGGATCTGCGACCGATTGCAGTAAATGCCTGAACCCTAAACTTGAAGCTGCCGGTGTAATCAGTCTTAAATGTTATCGAATTATAGGTAGTGTCTTCTAGGTTTACATACGAATCCGCAAAAGATGGCTTATATGCGACTTTATATTTAGTGGCGTTAGGGACTGACTTCCAAGAAACTGTAACTTCAGTAGTAACACGGTTGCCGCTCTCTACCAAACGCTCATCAATATCTATCCCACTTGGGGCGTCTGGGTCTTCATTAAGAACAGAAATTTGGCGTGGCTGTAAGACGTTGCCTAATTCAATGTGATTATATTTGCCTGGGTTATGCTTCAGGCCAACAATTTGAAAAGTCTCCTCTTCTTCGGTAACAGAAACAACGCGGAATAACTGGGTAACAAGATCGGTGGTTTCGATCAGGAAAACAGTTTGTGCGGCAGGCGTTTGACTAAAGGCAGTGCCAACTGAAATGGTTGTGCCTGTGCTTGCTGCGTCAATCGTTTGCTGCTCAACGCTGCCGTCAGGCAGGACAACGCTGATGGTGTCATTCTCGGCAACTGTGATCGCCTGATCAATCGTGATGTCAGTACCACTAACGCTTGAGACACGGCCAGCCTTGCGGGCGCCCGCCTTCATCCTGTCCATCACTTTGATGATCTGACCAGGCCGAACAATCGCGCCGTCTAAACCAACTTTGAACGTGACTGTCTCTGATTCGTTTTGCTCTTGATACAGCAGCCATTTGCCGATTCTGTGCGCCTGGCCCCGACTTGTGCAGCCAAAGGCCGCAATGCGCGTTTCAAGGATGCCGTAATCAATGACGGCTTGCTCATCCTGCACATATTCCACCTGCTGCTCATAAGCCTGCACAGGGTCGTTCCAAGTCACAAGCGCAACGGTGTGCCGCGCTTTTAATGAGCTGCTTTCGTAATTGAAATTTCCCTCAATGACATTGGCATTGGTAAACAGGGCCGCAGCGTCGCTTGGCTTGTCCTGCGAAAAAGCAATCTGTCCGGCTGACCAGTAGGCCATTCCGCGAAACACTGAGGCAAAGTCCTGAATGACATTGAACGCCTCATCACGGCTCTGCAAATAGACGTTGCAGGTAAAGCGGGGCTCTGTGCCACCTTCGCCGTCATCAACAAGCTCGCCACAGTATTTGGAAATTTCGTAAAGCGACCACTTATCAATTTGGGAGCTATCAACAAAACGACCCAAGCCATAACGATCAGAAACAATTAGATCCCGCAAAATCCAAGCGGGGTCAGTGGTCCAACGAGTTGAAAACGTCCCATCCCATACGCCGTCATAAGAAATTGCCCCCGTAGTGCTGTCAACTGTGCCATTACTTGGGATTTGTACTTTGATCCCCTTGATGTCGTAGCCACGAGTTGGCACCTCTTGGAACTGCGTGGCCTCAAACCTCATGCCAACAAGGGCAGAAAGCGGATAACGTAGTTTTGAGTCAACTACTTCTGAGAGCGATCGAAAGGTTAATTGCTTGAATTTTGTGATGCCGTCATGTTCGCCAGCAACTCTTTTAAGGCGGATATTCCACGGGGCGCTACCTGTTAAATTTATTTTATGGGAGCGCTCATAAGAAGAAGTACACTTACCACTAATTGATTTGTCGATCTCTGTGCTATAACTTCCGCCGCTTGGTTGCACATCAATTTGATACCTTATTTCAGTCTTTTTTAAGCCATTGTTAATGACAAATAACTGGGGAATTGCAATCGTTACAACAACAGAATCAACCTCATCATTGGTGACTGTTCGCGTAACAGTATCGCCTGCGTCATCGCCGACTGCTGTATTCACAGGTACAACATTTTCCGAAGACGGGTAACCAGATATGTAACTCTGGGCCTGTGTGCCAACCCTAGTCTCAACACCCCTCACAATAAAATTGTCAGTACCGTCAGAGTTTCTAATTACGGTGTCGTCTAAAAAAGTAGATTTTCTCTCGTCTGAAGTGACAAAGCCCTCAATTTCACCTTCGCTAATTAAATCAATAATGCGGATGCTTGATCTGCTAAAAAGCGTATTTGCATCATCTGATGGCGATGGCGCTGAGCCTGGTTGCGTCGGAACCGGAACCGGTTGAATAACCGTTACCGGCGGTGGAGGCGGTGGGGGAATAAACCTTTTTTTCTTTTTCTTCTTGCCGCCGCCTGAGCCTGCAATGTTTTGATCAGTCATCAATATCCTCCGTGGTGATGCCAGCGGATACAACCACGCTGCCCACCCTCATTTTCCCGTAACAGATCGGAACGCAAGAGCCTTGGGCCGTTAGGTTTACAACACCATTAAAGATGTAAGAGGCCCGGCTGTCTGCGGCCTCGTTGTTCTCAGACGCGAAAGAATCTCTAGCCCGCTGCCTTGTGATGCCACCTGCAGCACCAAACGAACCGCCGCCACCAGCATCTGCGGTGATCTGCGGTGATAACAGCTGAGAGGTGCCGGACAAAACCAAAGAAGCACCAACAAAGCCGATCGCAGTGGCAACGCCTGTGCCTGCAGCAAAAACTGCGCCACCAGTTAAACCAACAGCCGCACCAATCGGGCCCAAAACAACTGCCGCCGCAACAAGGGCAATCCCGGCAAAAATTTTGCCAATGCCACCACCGCCACCACCTGCACCTTGCAAAACCGGCGTAATGCTGATTGCCTCGGCTTGGCCTGTAGGGTTGCCGATCTCATCCAGTGATGCCATCGCATCCTTGCCGATCTGCACCATGTAGCCGATGCCGCGTTCACCAGCCTCTGTTAGCTCATGCTGGAAGCCCTCAAAATTGGCACAAAGCGCCCTGATTGCTTCTGCTGGTGTATTCAGGTCGAAGCTATGAAAGCGGCCAAACTTTTTGCCTAGCTCACCGCGCAGAATCACCCGTTTCATAACCGGCTCCGGTGCCGCAGGATGTGCGTTGTGTTCTTTGCATAGTAGCCAGACAGCACGTCACGACTAGATAAACGGTCGCGCATGTGGTGCAAAATCAAATCCTCACCGATGCAGATGGCGACGTGTGAAGGCACAGGAGATTGCAGCTGCATCAGCAAGGCATCACCCCACTGCGGCTGCGTCTCTGGCTCAAGCCTTACAAAATCTTCATTGGCAAAGTTCTCCACAAAAGTGTTCGCACCTTTAAGCCACCACTCGCCATTCCGCACATAATCCCCAAGCTTGAGGCCCATGTTTTCCGCATACCAGTCACGGGCTAGTGAGTAGCAATCAAGCGTGCCGTAGCACCATTCACGGCCCACTAGAGGCGCCTTCCAGCCCTCGGGCTCGTAGCTGTTCCAAGTGTCAGTGGCGACGCCGTAGATATGCCATGGCAGCTTGGTGGCCTCCATCGCAGCCCGGTCGGCCATGCTCGCGACGGGGTGGCAGTTTGGGTGGCTATGAACAACGGCGACAATCTCCCCGGCATCATCGGCCGCGGCATAGTCCGCCGGGTCCATCACAAAATGGTCCTCTTCTGTGGCGATATTTTTGCAAGGCCAATAACGCTCACGCCCTTTGATGATGACAACCAGGCCGCAGCTTTCTGTTGGCGCTTGCTCGATTGCGTGCGCCTTGGCTTTCGCCTTCGCTGCTTTCTTCATCCGATGAGTCCAGCGCTCGGGAACCCACCGTAAGGCAGTTCAGCATTGCTGCCAAACCTCAACTTGCAGCTAGTCAGGCGATGCCCGCAAACGTCAACATCTGAGGTGTCCACCGGGTTGTCGTCGTGATCAAAGTAATTCGTGCCCGTATAGCCGCAGCCTTCGCCTTTATAGGTCCAGGGGCAAATGTTTTGGATGATCTGCCGGCGTGGCAACTTGACGCCCGCAACGTCAAAACTGGCGCCTAGCTCGAACGTAACGAGATCGCGGTTTTCTAAAACCTTCCGGTCAATTGTGTAGATCTCGCGTGCGAACTCTGCATACGGGTCAGCGCTGGCGTTGGTTCCGCTCGTAAAGTTTGAGGCGTCTAAATACTTCTTAAGCGTCCGAATCCTTGTAACTGTTGCACCAACCAAGTCGTTGAAATCCAGCATCAACGCGGTAACCAAGCTAAAGGTGTTTGAGATTGAAACTTGAGGCCGTGGCATCTGGCCCTGCCCTGAATACTCAAAGCCCTCAGCAATAATCGGATAGCGCTCGTAAGTGTTGCCATTCCAAACAATGTCGCCGTCAATATCCTCATTTACCCCTGAATGGAATCGCCTTACCGTCGTATCTCCAAGAAAAGAAGCCGTTGCGTCTAACTCAAACAGCTCAATGATTGCGCTAGGTGCCAGCTTGTTCAGCTCTTCACCGACAGCACTAACCGCTTCCCAGGTAACGGTTCCGTCTTCAACCGTGATGCCCCGGACAATCGGCCAAGGGCTTGGCTCTGACGCTGCGCTAGTGCCAGCGACCGTGCAGCGGAAAACAAGACCGCTGCTCTGAACCGTCGTTGCGCGACGAACATCACCAACAACAAATGCAGTGCTAGCAGCCCAAGCAGTAAAAGCCATTTACGCCTCAAAAACCTGTCTGAATGTTGCCTCAATTGTTGCGAGCCCTGCGCTGGGGATTGTCTTATTCCAGCTGTCACAAACCCATTTGTAAGTATCTGTTTCATCAGGTGGCGACCAGTCAAACGATGCCGCATCTGCAGCCCTGGCGTCTAAAAAGTCTTCGATCGTGTCGCTGTTTGCCTCAGTGATATTGACAAAGCGCAAACGCCACTCCTTCGGGTTTTGATTAATGCCAAACGTGACCCGCTGCTCATAGCCATCGCCAAACTTTGTGACACGAACAGCCGGGGCACTGCTTTTAGATGCCCCAAAATCTGGGCTTATGTCGGGAAAGGTAGCCATTACGCGAGCAAGCCTCCGGGGCGTTTTTGTTTCAGCAGTTCCTGCCTAACAGCAGCGCCAAGAGCATCACCAAGCTGCCTGGCGCGGCCTGGGTCGCCTTGTGCTGTTGTGCCTGCGGCGTCAACATTCACAACCACGTTACCAACGCCACCAGCGGCCTCAACCCCTAAACGGCCACCACGGCCACGGCGTAGGGGCATGATTGCCTCAGGGCCTGCCTCACCCATAAGCCCCATGCCATTGGCCATCGGGAACAACGTGGGCCGGTTGACAATTCCGCCATAGGCGTAAGGCGTAACACGCCCGTTTTGGAAAGCAGCACCATTGGCAAACAAATCGCCGATTAGCGATTTCATCCCAAACTGCAGAAACATGCTGCCTAACTGGCGAAGAATCCCATTTAGTGATTCGCCAAGTGTTTTGGTGCCATCAATTAAACCTTCAATGGCATTTGAAAGCCCGGTTGCAACTGTGTCTTTGATGGTTGTAAAAATATCGCTTGTTTTTTTGGTTTCTTTGTTGAGCTCTTTTGTTTTTTCAACATTAACCCCATAAATTCCCTGCAGACGCAAATTTAGATCTGCTTTGGCTTGATCAATGGCAATGGCTTTGTTATTGCCCGTTAGCCCAGCCTCAAGAATTTTGAGAGTATCCCGTTCATATTCAAGGCCGGCCAACTGGAAAACATTGCCAGAAACCCTGGCCTCGTTGATTTGCGCTAACAAATCCCGCATTTCAGCGGTTTGCTGTACTTCCTCTTTGATCTTTGCTGCCCTGCCTGCACCTGCTCCAGCTGTTGCCGCCAACAAGGCAGGAGGCTTAGTTAAATCAACCCTTGGAGCTGGCAAACCAAACCCTTCCTCACGCAACACATCTTTTCTTGCCTCGATGCGCTCCTGAAACCTGCGCCCACGCAACTGGCCCCGTGGCAATTTGTCAAACCCAAGATCTTTAATTGCTTGCTCAGTAAGTTTTGACTCTCTAAATAAGTTGTTGATGCTGTTAGTCAGGAAAGTGACGAACTGCAAGATCCCGTTAAAAACAGGCTCTAATGCCATTCCAATGTTTTGCGCCAAAGTCGTAAACGCATCTTGCAACGTAGAAAGGCGCCCACTCAACGTGTCTGATTGCGCGATTGCGCCATTGAAATACTGCCCGCCCTGATTAGTCAGCTTGATTAGGGCTTGATTAGCCGCCTCAAAACTAATCTGGCCTTTGCTCATTGCCTTAGCGAGTTCCTCGCCTGAGAGGCCATACATTTTGCGAAGCTCGCCCGTCAGGTCTACGCCTCGCTCAAGTAGCTGGAGGTTTTCCTCTTGCGCAAACTTGCCCTTGGCTCTGATCTGGCCAAAGGCCATCGCAATGCCATTGAGATCTGCGCCAGTAGCTCCGGCAACATCCCCAAGCCGCTTAGTTGTATCAACTAGCGAATCAGTCTCAATGCCAAATGCCTTGAGCTTTTTGGTTACATCAATGAGCTCGCGAACCTGAAATGGTGTCGCTGCGCCAAAAGCCTTGATGCCCTCAAGAATCTGTTTTGTCTTTTCTGCGCTACCAGTCAAAACCTCCAGCGAACGGGTCTGGCTTTGTAGCTCTGCAGCTGACCCAAAAACACTGGCAAGCAATGAACCGCCAGCAGCAACACCAGCGATTGCGGCAAAACCTTTGATGCTGCCGGCCATGCGGCCAAACGTCATCGACAGATTTTTGGCCTTGCCCTGTACGCCTTGCAGTTCGTTGCCGAGCCGGCGAATGTTGTTGGCGCCTTTCGTCTTGACGGCAACCAGCATTTCAAAAACTGATTTAGCCATCAACCCTGCTCCTTATTCATAAGCTTGACCGCCGCAGCTTCCATGACTTGCAAGCCCTCCAGCATGGCGCGGCAGTCTTCCACTTCATAGAGTCTAAACAGCCATTGAACAGCTGAATAGTCCAGGCCGCAAACTCCGCTTGCAGTTGTGCGCCATTGCGTCTGACAACGCAAAAACATTTCGACAACAGGCCAGTTATCGGGCCACACCTCAAAGTCGTCGGAGTCTGGCTTCTCAAAAGCAACGCCAAAAGCCTTGGCGTCTTGCTCCATCAAATCAAAAGACTCTGGGCCGTTAAATAGATACTCAACGGCCTCGCTTAGTTTTTTCGCTTAGCCCCTTGCTTGCTGTCCAGATAAGCCCCAGCGATTGCACTAGCAACCATTGGCACCTCTAAAAGCTCATCCCGCTTAGTGATGCTATAAGGCAGTTCCTTGCCATCCTCGTCTGTAATGCCAGCCCAGCCGGTCATTACTTCACGGGCTACGTCAACATCAGACAGGCCGCCTTCGCTGCTTAATTCTGCAATCTCTAAAAGGCGGCTTTGAGTCAGGTCCTTAAACTCAACGTCAAACGTCACTTTGTCATGCTTGCCGCCATCAACCGGAACATCTACGGACACAGGCCATTTGTAGGTGTTCGCCTTCTTCAGGACAAAAGCCATAAAAGCTCTAACTCGCCGCCAACCTAGCTGACTTTTTATGTAATGGCTAATGAATACTCGTCGTTCCCCGATGCAGTCGGGATGGCCACATAGGGCAGGCTAAGCATCCGAATCCCGTCGCTGTCTTCATAACCGATGGTGCCAATGTCGGTTTGAGGGGCGCTAAAGGTGCAGATGTTGCCAGCGGTTTGGCCGTGCTGGAAAGTGTTGGTGCCTGTGCTGCTGCCAGTGGCATCAGTGAAGAAATTGTGATCAGAAAGCGCCACAGCCTCAACGCTCATAGTGCCGCCGGGCTTGCGATCAGTAATCAGCACCTCTTTTGTGCCGCCTACAAGTTCGCGATAAATGGTCTCGTTGTTGCAGTCGAAGGAATAAGACTGCAGAGCAGCAGAGAAGCCAAACACCTCAAAGCTTGTGGTGTTGCCGTTTTTGAACAGCACTGGAGAGGCTTGGTTTTGCTCAGTGACGCTGCCAATGGCGTTGTCAGTCGGTGTGGCATACAGGCCGGTCATGGTAAAAGTCAAAACCGGGATCTGGCCAACCTCACCAGTCAATGACCAGCTACCGCGAGCACCAACAACAACGTGACGGATGCCGTCATCGAAGTAATGCACGGTGCAGCTTTCGTGCGTCGTGCTCTCTGGCGCATAGGTCACAGAGGTATCAGCAACCGTTGTGACTGAGTTGCCACAAGACCGGATCAGCGGATCCCAAGCCGGTGCAGTGCCAGCAGTGCCAGAGCCAGCCAGCTCAACCTCAATGGTCAGCTGCACGCGCTGATTGGCCAGCAGAATGTCGTAGTTGCCAAAATATGGGCGGATCGTCTCGCGCTCTACGGTGTCAGCTTGCAGCGGCTCAATCTCTAGAGTCCGGCACCTGATGTAGTTGGCGGCTCCTGTTGGAGTTGGGTCGGTCCCGTAGGTTGACTCAATCTCTACCAAGACGCCGCGGTTGCGTGTGACCTTGGCCATTGCCTAAACCGTGCGACACATTGCCCACATCATACCTAGGGGCTAGAGGTTAAATCGTCAAAGTCTGTTCTGTATCTCACGAGATATTCGCAAGAAATAACCCCATAAGGTTGATCTGCGTCGCCCATTTCAAAAGTCACAGGGCCCGGCTGAACGTCGATTGCGTTACCGCCCAGGGTCAAGTCAGCAACAATTTTGGGGTGCAGGCTTTCAATAATTGGGTCTGCAACCTCATCAGGCTCATCGCCACGAACAACAACAGCAATCCGCACAACCAAAGACCAGTCAAGCGTTGGCAGGCTTGTTGCTTGCTCTGGCGTGTCGCTTACAACCTCAACAACCAAAGCCGGTGTTTCGCCACGGGTAAGCGGCACAACCCGGTTTCTGTAAATTCGCGTGCTGACGTTTGCCGTGCCCGCCAGGCTGCTGATGATGTCCTCAATAATATTTTCGCGAACCGTTGTCATGTCTTCTGCAGCGAGATTTCACACAAAAGCCCGTCATCAATCAAACGGGTTTCGCGCACGGTGTAATCAGTTGAATCAACTGTGATGCTGTCACCGGCCACAAGGGTTCCAAAGTCTGAGTTTTTTGCTGTGATCTGGTAGTCAGTGCTAAGCACCATATCGCCCGCCAAAACTTGGCTGGGCTGGTCCAGGATTACGTTTGCTGTTGTGTCGCCTGCTGTCGCAGACACAGCAAAGTCATCTAGGAAAACTCCCAGATCATCAGCAAGAGCATCAAACGCCATCAGCCGTACTTAGGAAAAGCCAAGCCTTTGACGCTGACAGCGCCCGCGCCTGTGCCACCTGCGACAGTAATAACTGCACGCACATAGCGCTTGCAATTATCAATGTCTACAGCGATTTTTTGCACTGATGCGGCGTTGGCTGATGTGGTGTCAAACGCTGCGCCAGACAAATCGCTAAAGGTGCTGTTGTCGGCAGAGTCCTGCAGCTTGACGGCGTAAGTAATGCCGCTGCCGCCTGCTTCTGCATCAAGAACGCAAATCATGCTGCCCTCATAACTGAGCAGATCTACGCCTGTCTCGTTGCCTGTTGTTGTAACAACGTCATTGGGGGCAAGGTCTAAAACCTCAGCCCGGCCTGCAACGCTAGCTGTTGACATTTTTAGGGGCCCTCCGGCGCTTGGGTTTGGTTTCGGGCTCTGCTTCAGTTTCTGCAACCTCAGCAGAAAGCTCTGCTTTGCCCATTGTGATCAGAATCTGGGCGTCTTTGTCGCTCACGTCATAGGTGCTGCCAGCCTCAAGGGCTTGGCCGCTGGCCATCACGTTACGGGTGCAAAGAATTTTCATAGGTAAAAAAAGGGGCCGTTGCCGGCCCCCTCCCCCTCATCAGGCGGTGGTGATGTCTTCGATGGAACCGAAGGCAGTGGCTTGGCGAACTGCAACGTCAAAGCTGACGATGCCGCGAACCGAAGTCAGGGCCTTGGAGAAATCATCCTGATCGTTGCCTACGGTGATCTCAAGGCCGTTGCCGTAGAAACCAAGCATGGCCTGGCTGAAGTCACCGGCAACGAGTGCAGAGCACACGCCGGAGCTACTGCCCTTAGTCAGGTTGCTGGGGACAGCGTTGGTGACGGCAATGGGGTAACCGTTCAGGGTCAGCGGGGTTGGGCCGCGGCCGATAGCGGTCAGGTCGGCGTTATAGAGGAAGCTGCCATCACCAGCAGCAGAGCCACCAGCACGGAGTTTCTTCAGGGCGCCCATCACCTTGGCGTTGGTGACATAGGCCATGTTGGGGCCTGCTGCGTTGTCCTGGGTGATTTCGGTTTCCAGGTCAACCACCTTCTCAAGGGTGATTGAACCGCCGTCCGTACCCATGGCCACGCTACCGATGCCGGAGGTGTTACGGATACCGGTGGGTTGGCCGGAGGAACCGGAGCCGTTCAGGATTGCAGCGTCGATGGCGGTGTTGATGCCATCGGTGAGATCGCGACGGATCAGCTCTTCAATGCCAGGGGTGGCCTGAAGCAGAGTCTGGCGGCTGTACTTAGACAGGGCTGCCAGGTTCTTGGGGCTCATCGTCACCTGATCAAAGGTGGACTCAGCCTGCGTAATTGCAGTGGTCTCAGATGACAGGTAAGCGGTGGAAGCAACACCAGAGCGGCGGGGGATTGCTACATCACCAATCAGGCCGGTCAGGGTGCGAACGCCCAGGCCAACCACAGGGGAAGCGTTCCGCAGGGCTTCGATGAAATCATCAGCCAGCAGATCGGTAGCAACAATGTTGCCGCCAGTGGTTGCGCCAGAGGTCACATAGGTGGCGCGTTGGCTCAGAGCAGAGAACGGAACAAAGAAAGTGCGCTCGCTGGTGGCGGTGAGGCCGGAGCTACGGGCAACTTCTTGGCTGAGTTCACGAACAAGGCCGGCACCGTGGGAAGACCAGTCGCCAGTGATCAGGGCGCGAACGCCATCCATGATCTGGTAACGGGACTGGGTGCCGTGGTCCAGGTCCACAGGGGAAACGGTTTCAACCGGCTTAGAGCCGATTTGATCCAGAACTGCGGCGCGGGCAACGTCAATGCTGCTGCCGTTGTCAATCAGCTGCTCAGCCAGATCGCGCAGGTCGTGCTTAGAGCAAAGCTCTTGGATGTTACGGATGCGGGTGCGCTCAGAAGAAGCAGCCTTTTTGGAAGCTTCATCGCGCACCACGCTCAGGTCGGGTGCTTCAGACATTTTCTCTGTTGAGGTTTGGGTGAGTGGTGCGACGCGAGCCGCAGGCGGTGCCTGTTCGGCACTTCCTTCAGCAATAATAGGGTCTGGAAGCAATGATCTTCCAACACCAATTTGCGGGTCAGCAGGAACAGAAACCACCGAAATTTCGTAAGGCTCCCAAGATGTCGCTACAAACTCGCTATTGCGTTCTTCCATCTCCTTAATCCTGTATCCCACGGAGATGTTGCGCATAATTCCATCTTTCACATCTGCCAAAATTTCTTGGGCAAATGCGTTGCGGCTGAAGCGCACACGGCTCACGCCTTTCTTTTTGTCCTTGTCAACGTAGGCACGCTCCACCACACCGATCGGGCGATCCATATCGTGATTAAACAGCAGCGGTGCGCCGTCATTTAGGCGGGCAAAGTCTGCTGCGTCGTCGTCATGGCTCAGCACTTCCAAGCCAAAAGAACGCTCTACCGGATACTCAGAGCTGAAGCTGAACTCCATCGTCCGGTCTTCCTGTTCCTCAAACTGGGTTTCACCAGCTCGCTTATAGAGAGCAGGACCGCGGCGCAGTGCCTCAATCTTGGTAAGCGTTGAGAAGCGATGGCCAACCTTTACGTCTGTTGACTCCCAACCCTCGTCGGTCTCCCGAAACACTGTGATTAGTGCGGCCGGGTCATCTTCGTCGCCATTCACTGTGAACTCAGAGTCAGGCACATTAATTGAGCCATCCCGCTCGATGCGATCAATCTGACCTTTGGCCATTCCACCTGAGCTGTTCCACTCGACATAATCGCCGACACTCAAATCGCCAGGTTCAGCGCGTAGATCTAAACGCAATTCCAAATCGTCGGCCATTGTTCGGTCGCGTATTTCTTTGATTCTATCCGCCTTATTAGACGCCCACACTTGCCCAGGATCTCCGCCCCATGCCGCCCATGCGACACGCCCAGGGCTTGGAAAACCATCCTCTCCAGGTGAGAAACCCTCGCCCTGCTTATCAACCTCATGGCGGGCAAACCAAGCGGCCATGGCGATCACAACATCAGCAGCCAACTCATTGCCGCTCAGGATTTGAGTTGCCCTGCGTGCTGCAACCTCTGTGCCGCCTGCGTTTCCTTCCTCCTTCCAGTCGCGGTAACGCTGCGCCTCTTCCTTCATGCCCTCAGTGGGCATCAGGTTAATCTCAACGCCTTCAATAGTTGCCACTTTCCTGCTCGCTTACGTTTTCGGCATCGTCGCCCGTTGGGGCCGGTGTGTCACCGAAAGCGTCAACCGTGTTGACTGGCTTGTACTGGCTGGCGCCAGAGCCATTCACAGCGGATGGATCGGTGTCGGTGATGATGTTCATCTCATCCAGCTTGGCCAGTTCTGACTGACGGGCCACCAGCAGCTCATCGAGATCGCCGCCGTTTTCTGCGACGCAATCAGCCAGCGTTTTGAAGCCACTGCGCACAGCGTCTTTCTGCGCGTTGATTTCCTTTTGCGGGTCAACGTAGGAGTAACCACGGAACACCCACCGAACGGCCTCATAACGCTCAGGCTCGGTTTCGTAAGTAGGCAGATTTAAGGCGCCGCTAAGCACTGCCATCTCAAGCCAAGCCTCAAAAACGGGCTGGTAGAACTGATCTTTAAGCATCTGCTGGATGCTGCGCCAGTTGTCGCGGTCCTGCAGAAGCGCTAGGCGGCTGCTGCTGTAGTTGCTCTGGCTGTAATCGTTGCTGAGCAATTCGTAGGAACAGCCAACGCCTGCGCCCAGGGCCCGCAGCTGCGCCCGCAAAAACGGCTCATATTCGCCGGTTGGGCTGTCCATATCTGGGATTGTGACCGTCTCGCCGGGCTGCAAATACTTGAATTGCCCAGGCTCAAACCCAGTGACGCGCTGCTCATCAAAGATCTCGCCGCCAGGATCTAGCTCACCTTCGGGCGACTGAATAAAGCCCATGAGTGCAGAGCTTGCGCGGGCGCGTACAACGCTCGCTTGCTCCCATCCGTCTAGGTGATGCAGGCGCTGCATTGCACTAGCAAGCCAAGGCACACCGCGGGTCTGGCCTGGTCGTGCTGAGGTGCGATCAAACAGATGGATTACATCCTTGGCCGGAACGATGATGTGGCGTCTGTCCGGGTTATGGGTTGGGAACGCCGTGTCTCCTGGGTGCCTTGTCAAAAAGGCGTAATTAACAGGCCGGCCAAATTTGTCTAGCTCTACACCAAGCTTCCAGACGTTGCCCGGTGTCTTAGCAGGGTGTTGATAATCCTCATCCAGCTGATCCGCCTCCAGCACCTCCAAGGCAAAACTAACCTTTGAACGCCCAAACTTCTGCCGGATGATGCGGATGAAAACTTCGCCGCTTTCGCACATCGACGAAACGGCCAGTTTTTCAATGTCGGCAAAACAGAGCTGACCCGCTGTGTTGCAGCTGTCTTTTCTGCTCCACTCCGACCAGGCTTTTTCGATCGCCTCATTCAGTCTGGTATCAAGCCGACCGCCACGCTGTCGCTTTACCTGCGCTTGCAGCCGAACGCCAGTGCCAACGACTGAATTACGGACAACCCGGATGGCGCTCCTGCAATAGTCGTTGTCTCTGACCAGCTGCCGGGACCGTGAACGCAAACGCTTCAGGCTGCCTTTGATCTCTTGGTCGGCAGACGTGATGGATGTAACCCAGTCATTCGTCAGGCGGCTGGCCTGCGCACCGGCAAACATGCGGCTACGTGCCGGCGGCATCGGGGAAGGATTAGAGCGCCAAAGCTCGCGCCATGCAGAACGCAGTCCCATTTTCTAAAACCTCACATAAAGGGAGTGCGGGTCGCCCAACCCGTTGGCAATCATGGCCGCTTTACGCTCGCGGGCCACGACGGCCTTGAGGTGACTTTCCCTAACCCTTAGCTCTGCAAGGTCAACACGCTTAAAGGTGCGGTTTCCGATGCTGTACTCAGCAGCCTTGTCAGCAATGATTGCGCGGATCGCACTTGTTACTGCGTCTAGGTCTTGCTCAGCCTGCGTGCGGCCATCAAATGCAGCGGGCTGCGCATCGCTGGCATAGGTAAGCGTCGAGAAAACCTCTAAACGTGCAGTGCCTAGCGGAAACTTCTCACTGTCCTTGGTTGCCTCTGCATATACAAACCAATCGCCAGCGTCAAAATCTGCCGAATCAGTGGCAGAAATCGTAAATTCCCAACCTGTGCCGTATGCCGTGCCGGCTACTTGGTGGCCCTCGTGCGTGGTGTTAGTCCGTAAGTAATAGGTGAGGGTCCAATCGCCAGATGTAATGCTTTCGTTTAACGGTCCTGTGAATCCATCATCACGCCATTTGATGGTTTGGCCTGCGTAAATTTTCTTTGGGATGTTCACGCTACCAACTGCTGACGTAGGAATTAGCCGCTTTAGGCGGCTGCTTCTTAGATTTTAGCTGTCGATTGTCGCCCTTTTCTAGCTTTTCCGCCAGGTTTTCCCACATCGTCAACTTGGGCAAGCGGCGGGAGTAAAGCAACATTGCTGCGTAGCCGTAACAGAGGCAGTCAAGAGCCTCGTTTCTCGCAGATGATTTTTTGACCCATTCACGGATCGGAAAGCCACGGTGAAAACGTAAGCGTTGTTTTTCTGCTGTTAGCTGCTGGAAATACTCCTGATCAGCTGCTAAGCCAAAGTTGAGACTGCTTAGGCCCTCTGAGTGGCGCATACGGCCAAACAAGGTCGTTTTAATCGTGTCAGTGCCGAGCATGTAAAGCGTCACGCCCTTTTTGACGGTTCTGCCCCTCCAATTCACGTCCACACGGCTCCCCTTGCCGAGCGCAGGGCTGCTGCGTTTGCTGCTGCCTTTGATAGGCACCACTCCCTGCTTAATCCTGTCGCGGCAGTAGTTGTAAACCTCATGCGTGCAGTGACCGCCGGAGTCAATCGCCATTTGCGCAATCGTCAGCGTGTTGCCCCCCTCGGTGTCCCACTGAGTCCGCAGCACCTGATCCAGCTGGCCCCAAACCTCAACTTGCGTAGGGTCACCCATCAGCTTTTGATGCCAGATCAGCCAACCCGTCTCACCACTACCCCAGCCCCAGACAGAAACCTCTAGGCGGTCATCCTGCACGTCAACACCAGCAGTCAGCAGCACAACGCCATCAGGGCAGGTGCCCGGCTTGTATTCCAAACGCTTCGCCATCAGGCCCTCAGCGTTCACCTGGGCCGCGTAATCCTCAGAGAATGTCTCAGCCAGCCGAGTGTTTACAAACGTGCGCAACGCTGCTGGGTCGTTCTTTGCTCTCAGGAAATCCTCAGCTAACTGTGACCAGCTCGCCCAGCCAAGCGGGCTATAGAGGCCGTTTAGCTGAAAGCCTGCTGTCTTGCCATCGGATGGCGCATGGCCTCGCCATTCACCCTGCGGCAGAAACCTTGTCTTGTGGTATTCCTCAAAGCGCTCGCCGCAGTGCTCACACTCATATTTCGCAGTCTCAGGCTTGCCTGATTCCCACTTAAGCCTTGCCCACTGCAGGTGTTGAAACTCACCACAGGCAGGGCACGGAACGTAGAAGTGCCGCTGATCGCTTTTTAGAAACTCAGACTCAATCCGGCTAAAGTCCCGCACCGTTGGCGTTGAGGTCAACAGGATTTTGCGTCGTGCAAATGTCGTGGTCCTGCGCTCAGCCAAGCTCACCGGGTCGCCCTCGCCCTGTATCTCCTGCATGGCGTCGATCTCATCCATGAACAGGTAGCGGCAAGGCGCAGACCGCAGACCCGTTGCGCTATTCGCCCCAGTCAGCAGCATGATCCCGCCGGGGAACTCTTTGGCAAACATCGTGTTGCCGCTATCCCTAGAACGCGACGGTGCAATCTTTTGCTGTAGAACCGGCGTGTCTTGAATCATGCTTTCAAGCCGCTGTTTCGACAGGCGCTTGGCCATCTCAATTGTTGGCTGCACGCAAAGCATTGGCCCCGGCGCATGGTCAATCACGTATGCCAGAAAGTTGCTGCCGGCCTCCGTCTTGCCTGACTGAGCACTAAACATCAAAACAACCCTTTGAATCGGGCTGTCGCTGCTCAGGCAGTCCATCGGCTCCCGCAGGTACGGCGTCCGATCAGTTCGCCACGGCCCAGGCTCTGCTGATGCCTTGCTGCTTAACCTCCGATACTTATCCGCCCACTCCGAAACCGTTAGCGGTTCTTCAGGCCGTAGCCCTTCCAGAAAGCCAGAGCGCCAAGCATTAACCATTGGCCAGCTCCGTCAGACACGCCCGGTGTTCTTCTGTCAAAACCTGATGGATCCTCGCCGGGTCGGTTTCACCCGCCAGCTGATTGCTTAAACGGTCAGCCAAGTTAGCCAAAGCCTCCCGCACGCTTCGCCCTAACGCAAAGCTCTCTTTTCTTACTTCCTCAACCGGCACTAGATTCCCGCGCTGCTCAGTTACCTGCAGCTTTGCAAGCTCGGCCTGATAGTGCTCACGCCTTGCCCTGCTCTCATTCAGATCAGGGATCGAATCATCAGGCAGCGCATCAACTCGCCTTCTTAATTCCTTTGCATCCCTCGGCGGTTCATCAATCAGATCCGGCTCGCTCACCTTCGCCTGCTTATTCCGCAGCGTGTTCTTATTCCACAGCTCAAGCGCTAAATCGCGATCTAGCCACCGCTTCCCATCCTGCTCAACAACAGCAGCCGCAATCCTGCTTTTGCTCGCATGTGTAACCGCGGCTTTCGTACAACCTTTGATGATCGCAAGTTCTGCGAACGTAATCAGCACCGAGTTAAGTAGAACTGCGCTTAACTTAACTCCCACTAAACTCCAGTTAACCCTCTAAGCCCTAATTATCTGCACCCAACCGCCCAAATCCCTTGCGCTGCAACGGTTTACACCCTCTAAACTCTGGCGCTAGCGAAAAAGCGAGCCTTCGGATGACCA
>Ga0255781_10000435_pt1 | contig 33067 bp, 44 predicted proteins | sample 101ome_21_FD_179979 | JGI IMG/M metagenome (GOLD analysis project Ga0255781, IMG submission 179979) | Coastal salt marsh microbial communities from the Groves Creek Marsh, Skidaway Island, Georgia - 101413BT metaG (version 2) | ecosystem: Environmental > Aquatic > Marine > Intertidal zone >... | reverse complement strand
AATAACAGAAGGACAAAAAGATGCTATCATTGTTGCAAGTCTTGGTACCTTTAGTACTGGCATTAATATTCGGAATCTGCACAATATCATCTTTGCTAGCCCGTCAAAGTCTCAGATTAAAGTTTTACAATCTATCGGAAGAGGGCTACGCAAATCCGATGATGGAAGAGAAACACAACTCTTCGACATAGCAGATGATCTTAAGCATCGTAGTAGAAAAAATTATGCTTTAGTTCATGCAGAAGAAAGACTAAAAATATATAAAAATGAAAAATTTAAATTTAAAGTCTATAAGGTTAAAATATGAAGAAAAATTTTAAACAATTTAAGATGAGTAATGGCGATGAATTAATTGCCGAAGTTCTTGCTCAAGAGCAGGATGAAGTGATTGCTCGTCATTGTTTAAGAATCTATTCTATAGATATGGGTCAACATACAACGTATTATACATTTAAACCTTGGATGCTTTTAAAAGATGATACGAGTGATCCAGTTTCATTGAATGCATTTCATATTATTGGAATTACTTTTCCAGAAAAAGATATGATAAAGCAATATAAATTTGCTTTAAAAAGACTTAAACAGCAAAAAGACGAAGAAGTAAATTTTGAAGAAGTTTCAGATTGGTTAGATGAATCCAACGAAGCTTCACTAGAAATGAATATGTACGAAGATGAAGAAGAAGAAGATAACGTAATCCCTTTTGATAAAAATAAGCTTCACTAGTATATCCGCCCACCACAAAAGGTACTCTATTATTATACCACAACGGGCAAGAATGTAAACCCCTAAAATGAAATATTTTAAAAAAAAAGTTGTTTACTTTCAATTCATTATATGGTAGAATAGTAACTATTGATTGGAGTATATTATGGCAAGAAAAAAAACTAAAAATGTACATTATGTAAATAACTCTGAATTTTCTCAAGCAGTTGTTGATTATGTAAAGACAGTACAACTTGCAAAAGAAAAGAATGAAACTTTGCCAGTTGTTCCTGATTATATTGCTATGTGTTTTTTAAAGATAGCAGAAAATTTATCACATAAATCTAATTTTATTCGATACACATACCGTGAAGAAATGGTTATGGACGCTGTTGAGAATTGTTTAAGAGCAGTTGAAAATTATAACATCAACGCTACAACTCGTACAGGAAAACCAAATGCTTTTGCTTACTTCACGCAAATTATTTGGTATGCATTTTTACGTCGTATTAATAAAGAAAAGAAGCAGCAAGACATTAAACAAAAATATATGTCGCAGTCTGGTGTTGAAGCTTTTATAATGTTAGGTGATGATGAAGGTAGCTCAACTGTAGCATCTCACTTTGTTGATGTTCTAAAAGATAGAATTGAAAAAGTTAAGATTTATGATACTGAAATTAAAGAGTTTACTAAGAAAGAAAAAGCTAGACGTAAAACTCGTTTAGCTGATTCTAATCTTGAGGATTTTATTGACGAATGAAAATTGCCGTTTTGAACGACACACACTGCGGAATACGTAATAGTTCTGAAGTGTTTTTAAATAATGCAGCTAAATTTTATGATGAAGTATTTTTTCCGTATTGTAAAGAAAATAATATCAAGCAAATCGTTCACTTGGGCGATTACTATGATCATCGTAAGTTTATTAATTTTAAAGCTCTCACCCATAATCGTAAGCACTTCTTAGATAAGCTAAGAGAGTATGGTATGTCAATGGATATTATTCCGGGCAACCATGATACTTATTATAAGAATACAAATGATCTAAATTCCTTAAAGGAACTTCTTGGTCACTTCATGAATGAGATTCATATTATTATGAAACCTACTGTTATGGATTATGATGGATTTAAATTAGCTTTACTCCCTTGGATTACTTCAGAAAATTATGAAGAGTCTATGAACTTTGTAAAAAACTGTAAGGCAGATTGGTTAGGTGGCCATCTTGAATTAACAGGTTTTGAAATGATGAGAGGTGTAAAAAATACACATGGTATGGATCATAAGATATTTGAAAGATTTGAATATGTAATGAGTGGTCATTATCATTGTGGTTCACAACAAGATAACATTCATTATCTTGGTTCTCAAATGGAGTTTTTCTGGAGTGATGCGCATGATCCGAAATATTTTCACGTTATCGACACAAGCACAAGAGAATTGGAAAGAATTCAAAACCCTTATACCTTATTTCATCGTATTAATTATGACGATAGCAGGTATGATTTTAATGATTACGACGTGGGCCAAGTTGATGGCAAATTTGTAAAAATTGTTGTAATTAATAAGTCTGACCTATTTACATTTGATCGATTTGTTGATAGAATACAGAATAGACCAATACATGAATTAAAAATTGCTGAAAACTTTAATGAATTTATTGGTGAAAATGTTGAAGACGAAGCGGTATCAGTAGAAGATACTGCCACATTATTAGACAGCTACGTTGATGCTGTTGATACTGAATTAGATAAAGATCGTATTAAATTAAATATGAAACGTCTATTAACTGAAGCACAGGCACTTGAAATAGTATGATTTTATTTAAAACATTACGTTGGAAAAACTTTCTGTCAACAGGTAATAATTGGACTGAGGTTAAATTAAATAGATCTAAGTCTACTCTTATTGTAGGACAGAATGGAGCAGGCAAATCAACAATGTTAGATGCATTATCTTTTGCATTGTTTGGCAAACCTCATCGTAATATTAATAAACCACAATTAGTTAATACAATTAACAATAAAGATTGTAAAGTTGAAGTAGATTTTACAATTGGTAAATCATATTTCAAAGTTATTCGTGGCATAAAGCCAACAGTATTTGAAATATGGAAGAATGGCGAGATGTTAAATCAATCATCTCATGCCAAAGAGTACCAGAAGATCCTCGAGCAAAACATCATTAAGCTAAATCATAAATCTTTTCATCAGATTGTTGTGTTAGGATCCTCTTCCTTCATTCCTTTTATGCAGCTTCCAGCACAACACCGGCGGGATGTTATCGAGGATCTTCTGGACATTGGTATTTTTTCTAAGATGAATATCTTAATTAAAGAAAAAAATATTTCTTTAAGAGATAAGTTAAAAGATATTACTTATGAGCTTGAATTAACAAGAGAAAAAATTGATCTGCAGAAAAAATATATTCATGAAGTGGAGGCACTTAGTAATGATCAGATCGAAGAAAAAGAAAATGAAATCTTCCTCGCAGAGGACTCCATTAATAACCTCCAGCAAGAGAATGCCACTACATCGGATGAAATCGAAAAGATCTCCGAGGGTCTTGAAGAAGGTCTTAAAAAGAACAACGATAAGAAGCAAACACTCCTCCACTACGGAGCAGAGTTTAATCAAAAAATCAAACAACTTGTCAAGGACTCGAAGTTTTACGAGGAAAATGATACATGCCCCACATGTTCCCAAGATATTAACGACGATCTACGATCGAAGAAACTCTCCACCGCCAAAGCTAAAGCATCCGAGATACAAAAAGCTTTGGACGATGTCTCTGAGCAGTCGTCTATTGTGGAATCAAATCTTAAACAGCTCAATGACACCTCAAATGATATCAGAACCAAAACCGCACTTATATCTGGCAACAATCGAGAAATCGTACGGCTGCAAGGACAGATTAACACTCTCACCACTGCCATATCAAAAATACGCGGCAATGATGGTGATGTAGCTAAATCTCAATCTGATTTAAAAGAATTAAATTCTACTAAAGATTCTTTACTTGAAGAAAAACTTACAGTAAATGAAGAGTATTCTTACAACGTTGTTATTGGAGAAATGTTAAAAGATACTGGTATTAAAACAAAAATTATTAAACAATATTTGCCTATCATTAATAAACTAACAAATCAATATCTTCAGATACTTGACTTTTTTGTTCACTTTAACTTAGATGAATCATTTCAAGAAACAATTCGATCACGGCATCGTGATTCTTTTTCTTATGATTCTTTTTCTGAAGGTGAAAAGCAAAGAATTGATTTGGCTCTACTCTTTACATGGCGTCAAATTGCAAAAATGAAAAACTCAGTTTCAACTAATCTTCTCATATTGGATGAAACATTTGACTCTTCATTAGATCATGATGGAGTAGATAATCTTATGAAAATCTTGTATACACTTGATGATGATACAAACACATTTGTAATCTCTCATAAAGGCGAAATACTTGATGGCAAATTTAAAGACAAAATAGAATTTTATAAGGAAAAGAATTTTAGTAAAATGAAATTTAGTGGTTCCAAAATCGAAGAATTTGTGGTATAATAGAATTGAGATATGAACGGAGTATAGAATGGATCTAAGCGAAAACACAATTCAACTTCTTAAAAACTTTGCGTCGATTAATTCGAACATTGTTATTAAGCCAGGACAAAGTATGACTACAATTTCAGAAGCAAAAAATATTCTTGCGTCTGTTGATGTAGAAGAAGAATTTAACCAAGAAATTGGCATTTATGATTTAAATGAGTTTCTTGGTGTTCTTGGTTTGGTTGATAAACCACGACTTAAAATTAATGAAGACCATGCAGTAATTGGCGACTCAACAGGTCGGTCAAAAATTAGGTATTATTTTGCCGATAAAGAAATGCTTACTAGTCCAAGTAAGCCAGTGAATATGCCAGTTGCTGATGTTAAGTTTCATTTAGATAATGATACACTTAATCGAATTAAACGAGCTGCATCAGCTCTTGGCCATAGTGAATTGTCTATTACACCGGGTGATGGTGTTGTAACTCTAACAGTTACAAGTTCTGATAATTCTACAGCAAATAGTTTTTCTATTGATGTAGTAGGTGATTCACAAGCAGATAAATACAACTTTATCTTTAACATCTCAAATCTAAAAATGTTAGCTGGAAATTATGATGTTGAGATTTCATCTAAACTAATTTCGCAATTTAAAAATATTGATAGCTCTTTGAAATATTGGATTGCGTTGGAAAAAAATTCTAAATATGGAGAATAAAATGGATCATTCTAAAGCCTATGAAACTATGAACAACATCGCTCGATCTTGCATTGCAGTAATTGATACAGTTACTCAACGTGGAGGATTTAAAGGTGAAGAACTTTCTACAATTGGTCAATTACGAGATCAATGCCAACATGCTATTCAGATTGTAGAATCATTTAAACAGGATGAAGCGTCTGGATCAGAAGACTAAAGGATAAACTTATATTATGAATGATGATTTTCTATGGGTTGAACGTTATCGCCCAAGAACTATTGAACAAACTATCCTACCTGAATCTCTTAAAAATGTATTTCAAAAAATTGTTGAGTCTGGTGAAGTTCCAAATATGTTATTTACTGGAACCGCTGGACTCGGCAAAACAACAGTGGCCAAAGCTTTATGTAATGAGCTTGGCCTCGATTACATTTTAATTAATGGTTCTGAAGAAGGTAACATTGACACTCTTCGCACTAAAATTAAACAGTTTGCATCTTCCGTTTCTCTTGGCGGTGGATATAAAGTAGTAATATTAGATGAGGCTGATTATCTAAACGCTCAATCCTTTCAGCCAGCTCTTCGTGGTTTTATTGAAGAATTTTCTAATAACTGTAGATTTATTCTTACATGCAATTTTAAGAATCGTATTATTGAGCCTTTACATTCTCGGTGCTCAGTTTATGAATTTAACACTGATCGTAAAATACTTGCACAATTATCCATGCAGATGATGAGCAGACTAAAAGATATTTTACAAAAAGAAAATGTAGAATATGAAGAAAAAACTCTTGCTGAAGTGATTATGAAATATGGTCCTGACTGGCGTAGAGTTTTAAATGAATGTCAACGCTATGCGATTAGTGGAAAGATTGATGCAGGTATTCTTGTAAATTTAAGCGACACATCATATCAAAACTTAATGTCTTATCTTAAAACAAAAGATTTTAAAAAGATGAGACAGTGGGTAGTTAATAATATTGATACAGATGCTTCAGCTATTTTTAGAAGTATTTATGATAGAATGTATGAAAATATTAAACCTCAATCTATTCCACAAGTTGTTCTTATTCTAGCAGATTATCAATATAAGAATGCTTTTGTAGCAGATCATGAATTAAATGTTGTAGCTTGTATGACAGAAATTATGGCAAATGTGGAGTTTCAGTAATGTCTAATAGACCATGGGAAAAAATACCGGGGTGGTTTACTACATCAAGTAAACATATATATGACACGGTAGTTAATGAAGCGCCGCAGTCAGCGCATTTTGTTGAGCTTGGAACATGGTATGGAAGAAGTTCATATTATCTAAATTTAATTGTTAAAGGCTCAGGCAAAAATATTAAAATAGACCATGTTGATTGGTTTAAAGGTAGTGCAGAACATGAGAATTATGATATACCTAATCCAGGAGATTTTAGAAAAAATTTATCTTCCTTTAAAGACAATTACACATTACATATTACAGACACAATTACAGCCTCATCTTATTATGAAGATGAGTCATTAGATTTTGTATTTGTAGATGCTAGTCATGAATATGAAGATGTGCTTAAAGATATTAAAGCTTGGTATCCTAAAATTAAAAAAGGTGGCATAATAGCTGGAGATGATTACAAGTGGGAAGGCGTGAAAAACGCAGTAGATGAATATTTTAAAGATAAAGTTGAAATAATTAATATTGATTATCTTAATTGGTTGGTGAAAAAATAATGGTAGCATATGATGGATTAAACAACGCATGCATTTTTGACTTTGAAACGTTGTCACAAGAACAGACTGATGGTGTTGTTCTTTCTATGGCTATGTTAAACTTTTCAGAATCTAGATTTACAAGTGATATTGCATATAAGTTTGATGAGCTTGTTGAAAATACTCATACAATTAAATTTAACGTAGAAGAACAAGTTAAAAAGTATAAGCGTAAAATAAATAAAGACACATTAAATTGGTGGGCTGAACAAGGTGAACTTGCAAAGCAGCAATTAAAACCAAGTCCTAATGACGTATCAATTGATAAATTATATAATTTTTTTATAGTAAATAAATCTGCAAATGTAAAAAAAGTATATACTCGTGGGAATACTTTTGATCCTATTTTTCTTGAATATATTATGAGACAAACCAATAATCCTATGCCGTATGATTGGTGGGAGGTTAGAGATACTCGTTCACTTATTGAAGGTTTGTCTTGGGGATCAGATTTGAAACATAGTTTTATTCCTGAAGGATGCGAAAACTTTATTGCACATGATCCAAAGCATGATATTGATATGGATGTTATGAGATTACAAGCATTAGTACAAGCTATATCATGAACCATTTTGATTATTTAAATTCAATTAACGCAACTAAAAAAGATATAATGGAAGATGATCTTGCTGAAAAAGCATATAATTCTTTCATGGTAAATCGTGGTTTGTCATATTTTAATGATACTATTTTGATGGCAAACGAAATGAACTTAAACTCTCACCTTGATAAAAAGCTTCAATATCATTTTCTTATAAATATAGTTCGGAAACGGAAACGTTTTAGCAAATGGGCAAAGCCTGAAACCGAAAGTGATATTGAAGCGGTAAAAGAGTATTATGGTTATAATAATGAAAAGGCCAGACAAGCTCTAACCCTTCTATCGCCTGAAAATATAAACATAATAAAACAAAAGGTGAATAAAGGTGGAAGAAGAAAATAAATTGATTGAGTGGGTTCCAGCTATGATGCTTGAAGTCACACTAAACGAGCCAGACGATTTCCTGAAAGTAAGAGAAACATTAACACGAATTGGTGTAGCGTCACGTAAAGACAGAAAGTTATATCAATCGTGCCATATCTTACATAAACAGGGTAGGTATTTCATTGTACATTTTAAAGAATTGTTTTTACTAGATGGGAAAAAATCTAATCTAGAAGAAAACGATGTGGCTCGTAGAAATACTATTGCTACTCTTATGAGCGATTGGGGATTAATTGAAATAGTTAATAAAGAAAATTGTGATCCTATTGCTCCTTTACGTCAGATAAAAATTATATCATATAAAGATAAGGATCAGTGGGATCTGTGTCCAAAATATAACATTGGAAGAAAATAATGAGTTATTATCTTGAAGTATTAGATGACTTCTTATCTGAAGAAGATCTTATAAGTATTGATAAAGAATTAGAAAATATATCTTGGCCAAAATTATTTCAGCGCGCAGGTTCTTATATGTATGAAAACACTGACATAGCTAATCTTCCTATTATGCAAAAAATGTATAATAAGTTTTCAACTCCAGATTTTTTGCAAAGTTTAGAAAAAAAGTTAGGGATACAAGGAATAGTTCCAGATCCATATTTAACTGGTGCAGGATATAGTGAAATAAAAGATCACGGCGATTTAAAACCTCATATTGATTTTAATTGGAACGATAATATTAAAATGTATAGAGTTTGTTCTCTTATCATATATCTTTCTAATGATTATGAAGGAGGTGAAATTTGGTTTGAAGATAGAGACCCTGTTATTACAAAAAGAAACAGAGCAATCATTTTTGAGCACAGCGAAACTATTAGACATCAAGTTATGCCGGTAAAAGGTATTAGAAGAAATTTAAGATTTTTTTATTATGCTTCAAAATTAAATCCTCCTCAAGGTTATCATAGAAGTCTTTATGGCTTAAAAAATGGAAAACCTGTAGATGTCAAAGATTAAATTATACTGTGCATGGCCAAAACTACTTGACATTAATGTCTTTGATAATGAGGATATGCAAAATGATAATAATTCTATAAGTGATTTACAATTAAATAGACAAGCATTAAATCAATATAAAGATTTAGAAGTTTTACTTTTTAATGAAAAAATTATAGATCCAAATGAAAATAATTTTTTATTAGTTTCTTGGCTTAACTTAAATGTTATATTAAATCATGATCAAAGTTATGATTATTGTTTATCAAATGATATGATTAACTTATTAAAAAAATATAATATGAAGCTCATAATAGGAGTTCCACGAGAAAATGTTTTGTGGTCTGGTATAACACAAAGATATGAAAAAGAAAAGCGCCACGCAGAAGATGCTACTGCTTACAATTTTTATAAACATATGAAAAGACAAGGCATATTAATGCTTCAGTGTGCATTTGAATCTCAGTATATGATAAAAGATAATTCTATTATTCATTGGGATTGGATTCCTGCTATTAGCGCTTTCCCAGGATTAACTAAAACTAAGCATATAACAACATTCGGTCACAAAGACTTTGTTATACCTTATCAAGAAAAATACTTTGATGAAACTGCAGGACAAAAAAAATATAAATTTATATCTTTATTGGGAAATATTGAAAGACCTGCTAGGATAGCTTTTCTTTTAAATGTTTTTAAAGAAGGGTTGTTAAACAAAAATGATCTTTGTTTTTCATGGGTATTTACTAGAAGTGAAAGCGATTTAAGTACTACCTTTGATGAAAAGTATAGAGTTCCAAGACCTCAAATAAATCCAAAGCTTTCAAAAAAATTACATAAAGAATTTATAAATTTAGTAGAAAAAAGTAATATACTAGAGTCAGATTTAGAAATACAGTGGAATACTGTTCAGCAAAATGATATCGGCCATGCTATAAATCCTCTTTATAAAAATCAATTAGAGTGGATGGCGCCTATAGAAATGACACAATCTTTAATGCAAATTGTGTATGAAACTAGACCTCATGCTCCATTTTTAACAGAAAAATTTTACAAACCTATTATATCAAAACAACCTTTTATTTGGTATTCAATTAATAACGTATTAGATTTTTTAAGAGAAGAAAATTATAAAACATATAGTTTTATAAATTATGAATATGACAGTATTTCTAATCCTATTGAAAGATGGAAAGCAGTTTATAAAGAATTTAAAAGATTATATAGTATTCCTTTTGAAGATCTTAAACAAATGATAGAAAAAGAAAAAGATATTAGTGAACATAATTATGAAGTTTTTTTAAGTAAATCAGGTTTACAAGGAAAGAAATTATATGAGCAGCTTCAACAATTTATTTAAATTTGAAAAAACTATAGCAGAATTTTTTAATTCTCGGTATGCTGTTGCTACTGATTGCTGTACTCATGCAATAGAAATGTGTTTAAGACTAAAAAAATATGACACTTTAAATATACCAGCAAAAACATACGCATCAATACCATTTATGTTAGAAAAAATTAATCATTCTTATAATTTTGTAGATAAAAATTGGAGAGATTTTTATTATGTTGCTCCTGATGTTATAGACGCCGCGGTGTTTTGGAAAAAAAATGGTTATATAACAGGAACAAAAATGTGCTTGTCATTTCATTTTAAAAAACACATAAATATTGGTAGAGGTGGAATGATTCTTTTAGATAATGAAGAAGAAAAAAATAGATTAATTAAAATGAGGCATGACGGCCGTCCAATATACGATGATGTATTATATGCTGATGAAGATATAACTGAAATAGGATATCATTATTACATGACACCTGAAACTGCAGCTACAGGTTTAAGCATTTTTGAAAATAAAAAAGATATTAAACCCATATCAAAAGGCAGTGCAGATTATCGTGATTTAAGAGAGTATAGTTATTTTAAATGAAATCCATAGCTTTTTTAGAACTTTCCCATGTATTTGCTGATCAAGCAAAGCTTCCATATTCTACTGGATGTGTTTGGAGTTATTGCAGACAAAATGAAATTATTCAAAAAAATTATTCATTCAATGTAAAAGATTGGTTTTATGTTTTAGATGATAATTTTTCTGTAGATGATACTGTTGAGCAATTAAAAAATATTGACATTGTTGGCGTTTCTTATTTTGTTTGGAACGTTGTTTCATCTGATAAAGTTTGCAAAAAATTAAAAGAAATTAATCCTAATGTTTTAATTGTATATGGTGGTTTAGGCACACCGCATCACGGCAGGTGTGAAGAATTTTTAAATGAAAGACCATATGTAGATGTTATTGTACATAACGAAGGCGAATATACTTTTGAAAATCTTTTAGTTTCTTTAGCAGAAGGCAAATCCTTAGAGACAGTAAAAGGAATTACAACGCAGGATTTTGTTAATCCTTTAGAAAGAAGAGTAAAGAATGTTGGTGAAATGCCAAGTCCATATTTAGATGGATTATTTGATGATCTTTTAAAAGTTGCTACGCATGATTATTTTTATGAAGGTCTTTTAGAACCAGATAGAGGTTGTCCTTATTCTTGTACTTTTTGTGAAGTTGGAGATACTTTTTTTAATAAAGTTGAAAAGCAACCACTAGAAAAACTATATAAAGAAATAGATTGGATATCAGATAATAAAGTTCCTTATGTTCATATTGTAGATAATAACTTTGGTATGTTTAAAACACATATGGATTTAAGTCAATATATAATTCGTAAAAGAGATGAAACTGGCTTCCCAAATTCTTTAAATTTTAACTGGGCTAAAGCTAAAAAACCTTGGTTGTTTGAAATTGCAAAAGTTTTACAAGACGCTAGGTTAAATAAAGGAGTTACTATAGCTTTACAATCTTTAAACGAACCAACTTTACAAGCTATTAAAAGACCTAATCCAGAGTTTAAAACGCTAAAGGATACTATTGAAAAGTTAAAAGAATTAAAAGTTCCTGCTTATGTTGAACTAATTATTGGGCTTCCTTTAGAAACTTTACAAACTTTTAAGGATGGAATCTTTTATTTAATAGATGAATTAGATTACCATCACTATGTTGGAATGTATAATTTAGTTTCTTTACCTAACACGCCATTTGGAGATCCAGAATATTGTAAGAAATACGACATAAAAACATCTAAAACTTTACCAGCTTTTGTTCATCATATTAATGCCGATGCAAAACTATGGGAAGATTCAAATGAAATTGTAACATCTACAAGTACAATGACATATGAAGATAACATAGAGATGACTCTATGGAGATGGTTCATGCAATCTACTCATTTTTTAGGATGGACACGTATAGCTTTTTTAGAATTAGAAAAACAAGGTATAACTGCAAGAGATTTTTATACTAAGCTTTATGATTATATGTTAAATAATGATATACTTTTAAGAAAAGAATATTATATCACAAAAGATCTTATGGAAAAAACTTGGAGAAGAGAAATAGCATGGGGCAGAAAAAATTTAGATATATCTCAAATGTATTGGGACTATGAAGAATCAACTGCAATTATTATAGCACAAAACAAAAAATTATTTTACAAAGAACTTGAAGACTTTATTTCAAAAACATATAAAATTAAAAATACCAAACAAATTATTCAAAAAAATTATGATAAAATGAAAGATCCCTATGTAGAATATAATGGTGATATTGAAAAATGGGCAAAAGAGTGCATTTGGTGGGGAAGAAGAGTTGAATGGTTTTTTGTAGATGAATTTATTTAAAAAAATGAATACCGGCTATTTAAATTTGGTATAGCTATAACTATATAAATACTATTGGAGTGCGGATGGTCCGGCTCTATTTTAATCTTGCTTGTATAAAGGAGATAACTATGACAGGCGTACAATCACTTTTTCCATCTTCAGCTTTTGTTGGATTTGATCATTTACTAAACGAACTTGATTACGTAGCAAAACATGCTCAAGATAATTATCCACCTCACAACATTCTTAGAACAGGCGATCAAGATTATTTGATTGAACTTGCTGTTGCGGGGTTCTCTCGAGATGAGCTTACAATTGAAGTAAAAGATCGTACACTAACAGTAAGTGGAGAACATAAATCAAAAGGTCGCGAGTATATTCACCGTGGTATTTCTACGAAGAAATTCAAACGCACCTTTAGGCTGTCGGAACACGTACACGTAAACGGAGCAGACTTAGTGGATGGGGTATTGTCAGTAGTATTGAAATACGAAATCCCAGAAGCCTTGCGTCCTCGTAAAATCGAAATCGGTCATTACGAGGAATTAGCAAATGACACAGACACTAAACAACTTCTTCAAGAAGTTAATTAACGATTATTATATGGCTAAAGCAATTAAATCAACAGAAAAAGAATTGCGTAAGCTATCTGATAAAGAATTGAACGACATTGGTATTAACAGAGGCGATATCTATGCCATCGCTAGACAAGATGCAGAAATGAAAAGAACAAACGTTGATGCACCTTTTAACCCTAACCTAAGAGGATTTGTCTAATGGCTTTTTATACTGAAACAGTTACTATCGATCATCGTTCAACATTCCAAAAACTTTGGGCTGGCTTTTTAAGATGGACTGAAGTTGTTGGATATAGCAGAGCAGCTGCTCATTTTGCAAGCCAAGGTCAATATGATCTAGCTAAGAATTGCATGATGCAGGTTGCAAAGCTGAAAAGCTAATAGAAGAAACTTAGCTAAGGGGCTGTTATGGCCCCTTTGATTACAACACAGACACAGGAGAAATAATATGTCTAACCCTTATCAAATCCGTACAGATGTTCTAGCAATGGCAAAAGAAATGCTAGACAAGCAATATGATATGCAAATGTCACTTGCTCATCAAGCAATGGATATGTACAAAGAGAACGCAGAACAAGCACTAGAAGCTTATAAGAAATACGTTCCAAAAGCAATTACTCCAGAGGAAATTAAAGAACAAGCTGAAAAACTTTATGAGTTTGTTTCAGAAAAAAAGTAAAAAAAGTGGTTTACATTTAGTTTAAACTGTGGTAGACTGATTCTATCATAAGGAGGAACTAATATGATTGCTGAATATACTTTTGATTGTGCTTGGGATTGTCCACTTGGTGATTTTCTTGAATTAATCGAAAAATATCAACTCACTCTAAAATCATTTATTGCAAATGGTCCTGGTGGTGGGAATCCAGAAATCACTGTAACTGGTGATCTCAACAACATAAATCTTTTTTCTCGAATTATCAATCAATAACAAATTAGGGGTGTACAACACCCCTTTTTTATGATAGAATAGAATCCTAAGATGGAGGTAACACTTTGGCATTCTATACTTCTGTGAATCGTTATGGCAATTCTATTTTGTATCGTGGTTATACGGACAATGGTACATCGATTTCAGATCGAATTAAATTTCAACCAACACTATTTGTAAAATCAAAAGATCCAAGTGAATGGACGTCTTTTGATGGTGATGATATTAAACCTGTATCTTTTGCTGACATGCGTGAGGCAAAAGACTTTCTTCAAACATACGAAGAAATGGATAACTTTAAAGCTTACGGTACTACAAACTATATTCATCAATTCATTACGGAAAAGTTTCCAAATGATATTCAGTTTGAACGTAATCATGTAAACGTTGTCAACTTCGATATTGAGGTTGCAAGTGATGATGGATTCCCTACACCTGAAGAAGCTGCGTATCCTATTATCTCAATCGCTCTTAAGTCTAGTAAATCTACAATCTATCAGGTATGGGGTTTAGATGCCTACGATCCTGCTGAGACTGAACTGGACCTTGACGGAGCACTGATTCAATATCACCATTGTGAGTCTGAGGAAGATCTTCTAGTAAAATTTATTAGTTACTGGTCTAAGAATTTTCCTGATGTAATTACTGGTTGGAATACTCGCTTCTTTGATATTCCATATCTTGTAAATCGTATTCGTTTGCTTGGATCTGAAGAAGCAGTTAAACGTTTGTCTCCTTGGAAACTAGTTAATCAACGTAATGTATTCAAAGGTGGTCGTGAATTACCTGGATATGAAATTGTTGGTATTCAACAAGCAGACTACTTAGAATTATTTCAAAAGTTTGGATACTCATATGGTCCACAAGAATCATATAAACTTGACCATATTGCTTATGTAGTGTTAGGTGAAAAAAAATTATCTTATGAAGAGTTTGGTAATCTATATACGCTATACAAAGAAAACCATCAAAAGTTTATTGACTATAATATTAAAGACGTTCAGCTTGTTGATCGTATCGACGAGAAAATGGGTTTGATTTCTTTAGCATTAACTATGGCTTATAAAGGTGGTGTTAATCTTAATGACACGTTTGGAACTACAAGTATTTGGGAATCGATTATTTATCGTAGACTGTTAAGTCAAAAGATTGTATCACCTATTAATCAAATTCAAAAAGTTCCTTATGCTATTGTTGGTAATCCTGATTCTGATAATCGCCAATCAATTGCAGGCGGTTATGTAAAAGATCCTCAAGTAGGTGGTCATGATTGGGTAGTGTCTTTTGATTTAAACTCACTATATCCTAATATTATTGTTCAATATAATATTTCTCCAGAAACTTTGTTACGTAATCGTCATATTAGATTTCCTTCTGGACCAGAAAAGTATTTAAATAATAATGATAAAGTTGATGATACATATTCTGTTACAGCTTCAGGTGTACCGTTTGTAAAAGATAAGCAAGGTATTATTCCAGAATTAATTGTAGATTATTATGCTGAACGTTCACAAATTAAACGTAAGATGTTGGATGCTAAATCTGAATATGAGAAAACACATGCTAAACATCTTGAAGCTGAAATTAATCAGTTAGAAAATAATCAGATGGCAATTAAAATCTTGCTTAATTCTCTTTATGGTGCATTAGCTAACAAATATTTTAAGTATTTTGATAATGCACTTGCTGAGTCTGTTACTTTAACAGGTCAACTTTCGATTAAGTGGGCAGAAAAAGCCATTAACGAAGAAATGAATAAGATACTTAAAACAGATAAAGATTATGTATTGGCTATTGATACTGACTCTGTTTATATTAACATGGGTCCTCTTGTTGATAAATTAAAACCTAATAATCCAGTTCAAGCTCTTGATAAAATTTGTCAAGATCACTTTGAAAAAGTTATCGCGGCAGCTTATGACAAACTTTTCCATAAAATGAATGCCTTTACCCCTCGTATGGAAATGGGTCGTGAAGTCATAGCTGACCGCGGTATTTGGACTGCGAAAAAAAGATACATTCTAAATGTGCATAACAATGAAGGTGTACAATATGCTGAACCTAAGTTAAAGATTATGGGTATTGAAGCAATTAAATCTTCTACACCCGAAGTTGTACGTGATAAGTTCAAAGCAATTTTTAAAATAATGGTAACTGGAGATCAGCAATCTACACGTCAATTTATTGATGAGTTTCGTGATTGGTTTAAAAGCCTGCCCCCTGAAAAAGTTTCTTTTCCTCGTGGTGTAAGCCAAATTGATAAATGGAAAGATCGTAAAAACATATATGCTAAGGGAACACCTATTCATGTTCGTGGTGCTTTACTTTATAACCATGAACTAAAAGATAAAGCATTAGATAAACGTTACGGCGCTATTCAATCAGGTGAAAAGATTAAATTTACTTATTTAAACATGCCTAATCCTATTCGTGAAAATGTTATATCTTTTCCTGAATATTTGCCACCTGAGTTTAACCTTCATAAATACATAGACTATGACACACAATTTGAAAAAACTTTTATTGAACCAATTACTCCTATATTAGAAGCTGTTGGTTGGTCACTAAAAGAAGAAGCAACGCTTGAGGAGTTTTTTGCATGAATTATATTTTTGATGTTGATGGAACACTTACTCCAAGTAGGAGAAAAATGGATTCACAGTTTGCAGCTTGGTTTGAACACTTTGCTACTCATAACTGTGTTTATCTTGTAACTGGTTCAGATAGAGAAAAAACTATTGAACAAATTGGAGAACCATTGTACAATCTCGCATACATGGTTTATAATTGTTCTGGTAATTCTGTTTGGCAACAAAATAGAAGTGTAAAAGAAAATGATTGGCGACTACCAGATAGTGCTAGAAAATGGTTACTAAATGAATTAGATAGTAGTAGGTTTTATAGAAAAACTGGACTACATATTGAAGAAAGACCGGGTATGGTAAATTTTAGTATTGTTGGTCGTAACTGTAATATTGAAGATAGAGCCATGTATAGACAGTGGGATGAGCATAAAAGTGAAAGGAAAATTATAGCAGAAAAATTTAGAAATAAATTTGGTTTAGAAGCACAGGTTGCAGGTGAAACTGGAATTGACATTTATCCTGTTGGTGCAGATAAAAGCCAGGTTGCTGAGTGGGTTGAAAAGCCAATTACATTCTTTGGTGATAGTATGCAACTTGGTGGTAATGATTATCCTTTAGCACGAGCCTTAGAAAAATATAAAGACTGTAAATCTATCCAAGTAAAAGATTGGAAAGATACATTTGAAATTTTAACTGGAGAAAAAGTATGAGCGATTGGGCAAACGATATTTACATGATGCATAATAAATATGGCGTCAAAGAATGGTTTGAAAAAAATAAACATGATAAAGAATTGATGCGTAAGTATCTTATGTTTCGTATGTTAATGATTAATGAAGAATTACATGAAACACTACAAGCACTAAATACTGGAAATGCCGAAGAAATTGTAGATGGTCTAATTGACTTATGTGTTTTTGCGATTGGTACGCTTGATGTATTTAATGTCGATGCAAATAAAGCATGGGATGAAATTTATCGTGCTAACATGGATAAAAAAGCTGGTGTAAAACCTGGCCGCCCTAATCCATTTGGCTTGCCAGATTTATTGAAGCCTGGAGGATGGAAAGGTCCTAACCATGAAGGTAACCACGGTGATCTCAACAACAGTTTTTAAGTCAGTATATGACAATAAAACACATCGGCGTATGGATTTCTCGAGCTTTAACGAGTTTGAGAAATTTCTATATGATTTATCTAAAGTACATAAGAAAGGTAAAAAAGATGCACAACTTATATCACCAGCTACTTATGAGCCTAACACGACTAGGTCAAACAAAAATGTGGTTGATTGGGGAGGTTGGTGTGCTGTTGATGTTGACGATCATGAATTTAAGGGTGACTTAAAAAATGAGCTTATTAGTCGTTATGGTAAATACACTTTTGTTTGTTATTCTACTGCAAGCAGCAAATCTGACTTACCAAAGTTTCGTATGGTCTTCCCAACTAAAACAAGAATTAGATCAGATAACATCAAACATTTCTGGTACGCACTTAACACAGAACTTGGATCCATTGGTGATAAACAAACTAAAGACCTATCACGCATGTATTATATACCTGGTGAATACTCTGGCGCTTTCAACTTTATCTTTTCTAATTTTGGCGATTATATAAATCCAGAAGAATTAATGAGTAAACATGATTATGTTGAGAAAAAAGCAAGCTCTTCTTTTCTTGATCGATTGCCTGAAGATTTGCAAAATCAAATTATAGAATATCGTAAAGCTCAACTTGACAATACTAATATTACTTGGACTGGATATCGTGATTGCCCGTTTTTTCCTCGTAGACTTGAGGCTGAATATAAAACTATAAGTAATACGGGATGGTACCATAAGATGTATCAAATTATGGTAGCCGTTGCAAGTAAAGCTTTGCAAAATAAGTATCCAATTACATCTAAAGAAATAGCAGATTTGTGTCGTGAGCTTGATTCTGAAACTGGTAATTGGTATGCTAATCGTCCACTTGAAGTAGAGGCTGATAGAGCTTTAGAATATGCATATAAAAATGCATAAAATGGTTTACATTTAAAAAGAAATATGGTAGTATTATATTATGGATTATGAAGCATTTGTATATCTGTGGACAAACACAGTAAATAATAAAAAATATATTGGCTATCATACTGGTAGTGAATATGATGGATATGACACCTCTGCAACTTCTAAAGAAATGAATGAAGCTTTTGCTAGAGGAGAGTTAAAACGTGAAATAGTTGCCTACGGGACAACGCAAGATATGATAGCTTTGGAGAGAAAAATGCTACTTGAAGTTGATGCCAGAAATAACTCTGAATATTATAATAAATCTAATGGTGGGGGTAAAGATTTAAAAGGATTTATTAAACCTTCACTCGATACACTACAAGAACAAATTTTAAATAAGTCTTTTAATATTCAATCAGTTGAAAAAGATTCTGTCGCAGCCTATGATAAATTTCAAGTACGATTTAATGAGATTGACTCTAAGCATTTAAAAAATATTAAAGAAAAAATCGATGACTTAAATGGTGATACTAGCGATTTTGAACCCGTAAATGTTTTAGAAGATTATAATGGTAAAGGATTACATCTAATTTTAGATGGAAACCACCGCATCACTGCTACGTTAATGTCAAAACGAGCTAAGTATCTTCCTGTACAATACATTCCAAAATCTGCGTACAAAGCATTTACTACTCTTGAATTGGAAGCTCTTGCTAATCGTTTGAATCCTTTACCAGACAAACCTGCTTTGTCTGTAAACAAAGATGATGCCATTAAGTTTATTTTAAAACGTAATGAAGAAGGATTAGAAATTAGTTCTGAACAAAATATTCAAGAGCTTTTAAGCTGGGGATTTACTAAAAAAGCAGCTAATGGTGTTATCACAACTGCACAAACACAAATAGAAAATTCTATTGCTATTCCTCCTGGAGCAGTATGGATTAATTGGAAAGATAAACGTAAGAAACAATTAGAAAGTATTGTTGAGCAATATAGAGATAAAGATACTGTTGCTATACATGCTTCTTCCGGCGGTTTTCGTTTAGATCGTTTGCTTGAAATTTCTGCAGACTTTCCAAAGAAAATGAAAGCTGTAGTTGTAATGTATCACCCAACACCCGCAGCAGAGAAAAAATGGTTTAGAGAATATTTGCCAAAACATGAAAAAACAATTAAAGCTCGTATTAACATGAGAATTAATTTTATTTATCTTGAAACTATTGACTATAACGCTGGTTTACAAGATTCATTAAATGTGGTAGAATAGTAAAATAATACTTGGAGTAATATATGAAAGAATCACTTAAAATCCTGCAAAAAGCTGCAGAAGTACAAACTAAAAAAGGTAATGATTACCAGAATCCAAACTCACGAGTTCGTCAAGCTGATTATTATCCTCGTGGTTGTGCAACTCTTCTTGACACAATGGCTGCGAAAGTATTACGTATGCAATCAGTGCTTGAAGCTATGGAGCTAGATCCAAACTATTCACCTAACTTCGAATCACTTGAAGATTCGTGTATTGATATTATTAATTACGCATCTTTCTTTGCCGCTTACATGAATGGTGGTATTGATGGCCAAGATCCTAATCGCGATTTTCTAAATCGCCCTAAAAAAGTAGTAAATGATGAAGACTCTTGAAGTAAAACAAAATAAACATGGTGAACTGTACATTGAGTTTCCAGATGAATTGCTTAATCAAGTAGGTTGGGATGATGGGGACACTTTACTATGGGAAGAATTACCAAACGGTTCATTTTTAATAAAGAAAGAAGAAAATGAAGATACTAATAATGGGACTTCCGGGATCAGGGAAGACACACCTAGCTAAAAGATTGCAAATACATTTAAACTGCGCTTGGTATAATGCTGACAAAATAAGAGAAATGGCTAACGATTGGTCTTTTACACCTGTAGGTCGTAGACGTCAAGCTGAACGTATGAATACTATTGCTACTTTTGAAGCAGTAAGAGGTCGTACTGTTATTTGTGATTTTGTCTGTCCAACAGGAAAAACTCGTGAAGAGTTTAATGCTGATATTACTATTTGGATGAACACAATAGAAGCAGGTCGTTTTGATGATACAAATAAAATCTTTGAAGAACCAACAGACTTTGATTATGTTATTGAATCATTCCAAAGTGATGAATGGATTTTAGATTTAGCAAAAAGAATAAAGGAAACATATCATGTTTGATTGGAAAAAACCTACGGTACAAATGTTAGGAAGATGGCAACCTTGGCATGATGGTCACACTGAATTGTTTAGAAAAGCTCACGCTATGACAGGACAAGTAGCAATTATGATTCGAGATGTTGGTGGAATTGTTGGCGAAGATGCAGGCGGTGGAAGAACTGCTACACAAGACGACAATCCTTTTGACTTTAATACCGTTTCTGCAAATATTAGTATTGCCTTAGCAAAGGAAGGTTTTTATGGTGGACAAGATTATATTGTTATGCTTGTTCCTAATATTGTAGATATTAGTTATGGACGTGGTGTTGGATATACTTTCACTCAGCATGATCTTGGTGAGAAAATTCATGATATTTCTGCTACTAAGATTAGGGCAAAAATGAGAGAAGAAGGAAAGTTATAATGCTACCTGATGAAATGGAAGCAGAAAAAAATAGAAAAATTATTTTATCTCAAGCTGAGCAAATAGAAGTTCTTAAAGAAAATGTTAGGCAGTTGCAAGAGCAACTACAAGCTTCATATATAAAAATAAAAAACTTGACTAACGCAAAAGAAACTACTCCTATTGATAGGAATTTTACTAAATGGTAAGAATTATAGCAGGTCCATGCCAGCACGAATCTCTTGAACAATCATTAGAGATTGCTAAAGAATGTAAACGTGTATGTGACTTGTATGAATTTAATTATTATTTTAAAGCAAGTTTTGACAAAGCTAACCGTACGCATATTAATAGTACTCGTGGCATAGGTCCTAATCCATGGGAATCGTTTTTTAAAACACTAAAAGATTTTAAAAAGATAAAAAAAACTTTAGATGTTAAAATACTTACCGATATACATGAACGTTGGCAAATTGGAGATATAGTAAGAAATGGCAGTGTTGATGTTGTTCAGATACCAGCATTTTTATGTAGACAAACAGACCTAATTACTGCTGTAGCACAAATGGATATTGACGCTATCAATATTAAAAAAGGTCAGTTCATGGCTCCATGGGATATAGACGGTATTTTAAGTAAAACACAAGATCGCAAAGCAAAAGAAGTATGGATTACAGAAAGAGGTACAAGTTTTGGTTACAATACACTTGTTAATGATTTTACTGGTATCAAGTACATGCTTGATAATGCTGGTGTACCTGTGGTATTTGACGTCACACACTCAGTCCAGAAGCCTGGAGGACAAGGTAACTCTAGCGGTGGCAATAGGTCTTATGTGCCTAGTCTTTCCCGTGCCGCCGCTGCTATGGGCGTTGACAACTTTTTTTTAGAAGTACACCCTGATCCAGATAATGCTCCTTCAGATGGACCTAATATGTTAAAGCTTGAAGACTTTGCAGAAACTATTAGACAAATATATTTTATTAATAAAACAATAAAAGGATTTTAACATGGGTGAACTAGGAACAGCCATAAGCATATTAGCTTTGATTATTATTGGATTTTATATTATTGCAGTGTCGGAGATTAGAAAATGAAAGCCGGTAAAGTATGGGGATTGACAGAACAACTAGAGATGAATGGTGTTTTAGAGTTCCATAGGATTGAAATGAATAAAGGTGGTGTTTGCTCTAAGCATTGTCATGAATTTAAGTGGAATGGCTTTTATGTTGAAGAAGGTCGTATGCTTATTCGTGTATGGCAAAATGATTACGATTTAATTGATGAAACTATTTTGGAACCAGGGCAATATACGAAAGTCAAACCTGGTGTATATCATCAATTTGAATGTTTAGAAGATGGTGTTGCTTTTGAATTATATTGGGCTGAATTTAATCATAATGATATTAAAAGAGAAACGGTAGGACACGCATGAAAGTAGGTTTAACAGCATCAACATTTGATCTTTTACATGCAGGTCATATTGCAATGTTAAGAGAAGCAAAAGAAAATTGTGATTATCTTATTTGTGGTTTACAAGTAGATCCATCTACTGATCGCCCAAATAAAAATAGTCCAGTTCAAACTATTGTAGAAAGATATGCTCAATTAGCTGCAGTAAAATATGTTGATGAAATCATTGTTTATTGTACAGAAGCTGATTTACTTGATATAATAAACATGTATCCTATTGATGTTCGTATTCTTGGTGAAGAGTATAAAGACAAAGATTTTACAGGTAAAGATGAATGTAGACGTAGAAATATTCAGCTTTATTTTAATAAACGTGATCATAGATTTTCTTCATCAGGATTACGCCAACGAGTTTTTGAAAGTGAGTTAAACAAAAATGATTCTACATAGTGTAAAAGACATACGTGAATTTTTTATTAATGAATTAAATGATGAAGCATTTACTACTGATAAAACAGGTCAACAAACAATTGAATTAATTGGTGCTAGTTTTATTGCCGATGAACCTTCTATCTTTGGTACACCTAATGATGATTACATTAAAAAAGAAATTGCTTGGTATGAAAAACAATCAACAAATATTTATGATATAAATGGTACTGATGGAGATTCTCCACCTGCGGCATGGCAGTACGCTGCTAATAAGCATGGTGAAATCAATTCAAACTATGGTCATTTAATCTGGTCTGATAAATATTTTAATCAATATGGTCAAGTTCTTGATGAACTATTATTAAACCCTGATGGACGTAGAGCTACTATGATTTATAATCGTCCATCAATTTGGATGGAGTATAGTGAAAATGGAAAATCAGATTTTATTTGTACTAACGCTGTCACTTACTACATTCGTGATGGTTTACTTCATTGTGTAGTTCAAATGAGATCAAATGATGTAGTGTACGGTTATAAAAACGATTATGCTTGGCAGCTACATGTTTTAAATAAACTTTGCTTTGATTTTACTAACCTTGATCGATATGATAATGGACGAGTTATTGAGCCAGGTATGATTATGTGGCAGGTCCAAAACTTACACGTATACGAAAGGCATTTCCATCTTGTCAAATAAGTGGGACATACGTTATTTAAACTTAGCAAAAGAAGTAAGTAAATGGTCTAAAGATCCATCATCTAAAATAGGTGCTGTAGCAGTAGGATCTAAAGGACAAGTTCTTGCACAAGGTTATAATGGATTTCCTCGTGGAATATATGATGGAGAAATTCGTTACATCGATAAGCAAACAAAGTATAAGTACGTAGTACATGCTGAACAAAATGTCATATATAATGCTACATATAATGGTGTATCATTAGATGGTGCTACGTTATATGTGTATGGATTACCAGTTTGTTCAGATTGTGCTAAAGGTATTATTCAAGTTGGAATTAAAAGAGTAGTAATTCCTGTGGCTAATTATCCAGAAAAATGGATTCAATCTTTTGAAAGTACAATGGATATGTTTGCTGAAGTTGGAATAGATGTAGATATTATAGAAATGAAAACAATTTAAAATACAAAAAGTTGTTTACAAAATAAAGATTTTGTGGTAGAATGTTATTATAAAATCATAAATACATATGCATAATCAAGGACAATTATATGACTAAAATCGCCATCGTATTAGGCCGCGGCACTGAAGGTTGTGGAGTAACACAATGTGCTATTCAAATGCAAAAGGTTACCGATGCAGATATTTTTTCTGCTTATGATAAAAAGTGGGGTCGCGCTAAAGGATTAGAAATCCAAGAAAAACAATTTATGATGGGTACCGAGTGGGAACTTACGGCTGATGTTATTAACAGCAATTACGATTTAGTTATCATTTATTCTGTTCCATCAAAAGGTCATCCTCAAGATTGTCAAGATAATTTTATTCCATTCTTACAACGTATTACAAAGCGTAAATGTTTTATTAATGTTGATCATAAAGCAGCATCAATTGCACGTAATGCTAATTTAAAAGAAGTATGTGAAAACGTCGATGTGATTATGACTCATAGTTTAGAAAATGATTTTTCTAAGTTTATGAAGAAAAATAAAATCCAAACGCCGCTTACAAAAATGGGACTTGGTTTTGACTATGATGGTCATCGTCAAAAGTATTGGCGGCCTATTAAAGAACAACAAGATAATATGGTACGTTGGATTGGACGCACAGCAATGTGGAAAGGTCCAAGCTTAATGATTGATCTTCATCAAGATGCTTTAATGGAGAATGGATTTATCACGGTGTTAGAAGGCTTAGAAGCTTCTATTCAATATCCATTAGTTTTATACCGTGATAACAAAGAAGAAAATCCTATAGATCGTCGCATTGTTGAAAATTACTTTAGACCAGAAAAAAAATATAATGAAGTAAAATTCACACCAGATCTATACGGAAAAGAAGAACAAGGAAAAGGTGCTTATCTTTATCCACAATATATAAACGATGAGGCAATGATGCGATTGGCAAGATCTGCATTTGGCTCAGACCTGTACCACTTAAAAGCAGAAACATACGGCGATAACATTGAGAACTGCCATGCAGAATGCATTGCGTCTGGCACAGTTCCTTTATTCCATAAACACTTTTGCGATAATGTCATACATAAAATACAGGGTAAACCTATTAGTCAATGCCAAAATACTGGCACAATTGGTGTTGACTATTCTAACTTTTATGAGTGCCAAGATATTATGACTAAACTTAAAAATGATCCTGCGATGAGAGATGATTGGAGAGAGATGGCATTTGAATTTTGGAAGCAACATTCTAATGGAGAAGATGTTGTAAAAGAAATTGTTGATCTCGCTTTGAACACTACTAGCAACCAACCACAAGGACTCGAGGAATTTTTCACATGAGAATTTTAATTACAGGAATCGCCGGTATGATCGGCTTCCACTCAGCACGACACTTTGCTAAATTAGGATGGGAAGTACTTGGTGTTGACAACTTTAACCCATATTATAATCCAGACTTAAAAGAAGACCGCGCTGAAATCTTAAGAAAAGAACATAGCATCCCAATTATGAGAGCCGATATTCAAGACTTTGATAAGACAGATACTAATACAAACTTTTTGCATGGTGTAGATGTTGTATTACACTTAGCTGCATATGCAAATCCACGGCACGCTTTAGAAGAACCGCAGCCATATATCGACACTAACATTACTGGTACTCAACGTATTATTGAGGTCTGTGAAAAGCGCGATATTCCAGTTGTATATGCATCGAGCTCATGTGTTATGCATGGCCAGCCATTGCCTTGGAATGAGCATGATCGACCAGATTTACAAAACAATCCATATGGCTGGTCTAAACGAGCAAATGAATGTCAATTTGCTCATTCAAAAATTAAGCGTTCAGCAGGCTTACGTTTTTTTACAGTGTATGGACCATATGGTCGACCAGACATGGCATTATTTAAATTTACTGATGCTATTGTAAAAGGTGAACCAATGACTCTTTATAACTTTGGTGATATGAAACGTGATTTTACCTATGTACAAGACATTGTAAATGGTATAGAATTAGTAGTAGATAAAACAGTTAATGACACTGACACCTGGCATGAGATTTATAACATTGGTTATGGTGAACAAGTAAATCTTATCGATTTTGTTGATGAAATTGAGAAAAACTTAGACCGTAAAGGAGAGCGCATTTTGGCACCTAAACATCCCGCAGATGTCCCTGAGACTTGGTCTGACACTACTAAACTTCAGGCGTTAGGTTACAAACCAACTACTTCTATTAAAGAAGGTGTAAAAGAGTTTATTACTTGGTATAAATCATATTATGGAGTTAACTAATGAAAATGACAATTGTCGGCCACGGTTTTGTTGGTAAAGCAGTGGACTATGGATTTTCTAGTTCTGAAGTTGAAAAAACAATTATTGATCCATTGTACAATGTATCTTTAACAGATGTAGAATTAGAAGAAGACGTTACATTTGTATGTGTTCCTACTCCAATGGGTAAAGATGGTGAAATTGATTGTTCTATTGTAGTTAATACTGTTAAACAATTACTACAACGTAGATCTGGAATTATTGTAATTAAGTCTACAGTAACTCCTGATATTGTAGAAAAACTTACTAAGCGAGGAAGCGGAAGTCGAGTAGTTTATAATCCTGAATTTTTAACAGAAAAAAATGCCTGTGAAGATTTTGTAAATCCTTCTATGCATATTTTTGGAGGAAAAAAAGAAACTACTAAAAGACTTGAAGAAATTTATATAAATTATAGTATATGTAAACCTTGTCCAATTTATCACATGTCCGCAACAGATGCAAGCTTTGTAAAGTATGGGATCAATTGTTTTCTTGCTTCAAAGGTATTGTGGATGAATCAATTTTATGATGTTATTAAAGACTTTGGAGGTAATTATGGTCTTATCAGTAATGCAATTGGAACAGATCCAAGAATTGGCAGGTCACATATTAGTGTTCCAGGCTTTGATGGTAAGCGTGGTTTTGGCGGCGCTTGTTTTCCAAAAGACACGGCTGCGTTTGCAAACTTTGCGAAATCTTTTTCCGTTTTAGAAAAAGTTATTGAAGAAAATAATAACTATCGTAAAGACTATGAAAAAGATGAAAGAGAATTAGCTCAAAATGTCGTATACTCCTGATCCAGATCATTTTAAATATTATGGAAATAGATCATCTACAAGATTAAAAAATAATTATTTTCTAGATATAGAAGGAGTATTTAATTTTGATGACATTTATAGCAGTGAAGTAAATAGAATAAAAGATAGTGGAACTTTTGTTGAAATTGGAATATTACACGGTAAAAGTACTGCATGGATGGCTGAAGCAATAAAGGATAGCAATAAAAATATCGATTTTTATGCTATTGATAATAGTATATCAACATATTTAAATGAAAATCTTGAGCCAGTAAAAGACTATGTCACAATATTAGAGTCAGATTCTGTTAAAGCTAGTGAAAATTTTAAAGACAAATCTTTAGATTTTGTTTTTATTGATGGCGATCATACTTATGATGGTGTAATAAACGATTTAAAAGCATGGGATAAAAAAATAAAAGATGGTGGAACTATTGCAGGACATGATTATGTTAAAGATCATAACATAAAAAAAATTAAAGTATGGGAAGCTGTAAATGATTTTTATGGCGCAGCGAATGTAATGCAAATAAGAACTTCATGGTATATTAGAAAATGAATTATGCATCAATAGTTCCACTTATAGGTGGTGAAACAATAGCAATGGAAAATGTGTTTGGGAAACGTCCTGAATATATTTTATCTTATACGGACTTTGAAGCAAATGATAGGCAACTTCTTAATTACTATGACAATAGCGTTCCTTACTTTAAGCTTGATATGGGGCATCTTGCACCTCATAGTGTGGACATTATCAACACTGTTTGCCCTTGTGCTGGCCTGTCTTCCCTTTCTCCTAGCAGCAGCGCTGATAGCAGTACTAATGACTGGATGGTTAAATCCGCAAACTATGTTATTGAATCAATCAGACCTACAGTTTTCTGGGGAGAAAATGCTCCAAGATTAGCAAGTAAAATGGGAGAAAAAGTAGTCAGTCAATTAAGAGAGCTGGCCCGTAGAAATGGATATACATTTAGTATTTACAAAACTAAATCTATTCTTCATGGTTTAAGTCAAGTTCGTGATCGTACTTTTTATTTTTTTTGGAAAGGTAATCACGTTCCAGTATTTGAATATTATAATAGGCCTCATGAAAAAATTGAAGATACTATTCGTAATGCAGCTACTAACGAACTTGATGAAATGTTTGAGCTTCGTGCTAATGAAAATATTCCATCTAAAGAACCTTTTTATGAGTATGTTTTAGAAGAAATACATGGTGGAATATCTCATATGGAATTCTTTAATATGATTGATAAAACAACCAATCCATTACATTATATTGAAGACAAGCAAATTAATTATCATGATGTTGCGAAATGGATGGATGATAAAGGTTATGAAAACCATGCACGAAAGTGTCGCAGAATGGGAGATAAATTGAAAGCAGGTGGTAACATTATGCGGAAGACAACTGAAATCGGTAAAAACTTTATCGGTGCTTTTGTTGGACATTTCCCTATTGAACTTACACACCCTGATCAAGATCGTTATATCAATGTACGTGAAGCATTGTCAATTATGAAAATGCCAAAAGATTTCCAACTTATTGGTGGAAAGAAAAATATCAATATGATTTGCCAAAATGTTCCAGTTACTACTGCAATGGACATGGCAGAAAACGTTAAACGCTTTTTAGGTGGAGATTGTAAAACAGTTGAATCTGAATTTGCTGTACAAGATAATAAAACAAAGAAGTTCTGGTCAGAACCAGCACCATCAACACTTGAAGCGTTTTTTTAGTTTACAATCAACAATTTATATGGTAGAATATATCCATAGTAAAGGAGACTATTATGTCGATAATGGATAAACTTAAGAAAAATTCTAAGTTACAAAACACACAAGTTCTTTCGGAATCTAAATTTTTCATGGAAAAAGATATGATTCCAACAGACGTGCCTATGATTAATGTTGCACTGTCTGGCTCCGTGGATGGCGGACTTACACCCGGACTTACAGTCTTAGCGGGTCCATCCAAACATTTTAAAACTTCATTTGCTTTGCTCATGGCAGCAGCATATATGAAAAAATATCCAGACTCTGTAATGTTATTTTATGATTCAGAGTTTGGCTCACCACAAGCTTACTTCCAACAATTTGAGATTGATACAAATCGTGTTCTTCATACACCAATTACAAATGTAGAAGAACTAAAGTTTGATATGATTAGTCAATTAGAAAATCTTGATAGAGGTGATAGAGTAATTGTTGTCATTGATAGTATTGGTAATCTTGCGTCTAAGAAAGAAATGGAAGATACTTTAAATGAAAAGTCTGTTGCAGATATGTCTAGAGCAAAAGCTTTAAAAGGTTTATTCCGTATGGCTACACCATATCTTGCAATGAAAGATATTCCAATGCTAGCAGTAAATCATACTTATAAAGAAATTGGATTGTTCCCTAAAGACATTGTTGGTGGTGGTACAGGCATTTACTATTCTGCTGACAATATTTGGATTCTTGGTCGTCAACAGGATAAAAAAGGTACCGAGATTCAGGGATATCACTTTGTTATTAATATTGAGAAAAGTAGATATGTTAAAGAAAAGTCTAAAATTCCTATTACTGTTTCCTGGGACGGTGGTGTTCGCCATTATTCTGGCCTCCTTGACGTGGCTCTTGCTGGTGGGTACGTTGTTAAACCTTCGAATGGCTGGTATGCAACGGTTGATATGGAAACAGGTGAGATTGGTGGCAAAGTTAGGCATGATCAAACTTTAGAAAAAGATTTCTGGGATCCTGTTTTTAATCAAACAGACTTTAAAGAGTTTATTAAAAAACAATATTCAATTGGGTATAAAGAACAAGTTTCTATGGATGACATAGTTGTGGAGGAAGTTTAATGCCTAAAGAAAATGTGGATTATGAATTAGTCCCATCAGAAAATCATGACGATCAAGCTTGGAATGTTCGTTTTCTTTCTGGCGATTATACTGAAACTGTTATTCAATATGGCGCAATTAAATTGATAGGAGAAAATCAAGAAAAAGATGATGCTACAGAAATGTCTTTTAACTTTGACGTTGTATCATCTCCTGATCCAGATTTATCTGCTAGTGATATTAGTTTACAAAATCATGCAGGTGATGTATTATTAGATATTATAGAACAAGCAATTCTAAATGGAAGTATAGAAACTAAAGAATCCAATGAGAAGATATAAACTAAAATTATTTAATCAAATAAATGAAGCTTTAGAAGATGGTAAAAATATTTGCATTGTACATTCTTTTAGAACTGGATCTACTTCTCTTGGATTAAATATTTCTAAGTTTTTTGATATACCATACTATGATGAAATAAATCATGATAAGCATCCAGGCTATATGTCAGATGAATCAGAGAAAGAACAATATAAAAAAATAAATTTATTAGAACGCCCTTGTGTCTATAAAATTAATTCTGGTTTTTCATGGAATGATGATATGCTTAGTAATTCTTTTAAAATAAGAACATTAAGAAGAAATTCTAGATTGCAATGTGTTAGTTACGTAATGGCTCAACAAGATAAACAATGGCATAGCTATGAAGACTTTAAATTAAAAAATGATGAATATTCATATGATGCTCAAAGATTAAAAGGTACATTAGATTGGCTAGCAAAAATAAATAAAAAAACCTTGAATATTCCATGTGATAGACATTGTTATTATGAAGATCTTGTAAATAATAAAGTATTAGATCCTCATGATAAAGTTAAAAAATTACAAAAAAATTCAAATATTATAACACAAATGTTGGAATGTCTTGATGAACCTTGAGCTTTGGTTTGATAAAAATAAAAAAAAATATTATCCTCAGATACCAGATCTTAATCATATTGAAAGAAGTTTAATTGATATAGACGATTATGTTTTTAATCCTGCACAAGAAAAAATTAAATATAACATAAACATTATAAATGAAAATACATTTTATCCAGAAAAAAATAATTTAATCATTTATAATGTTGAACCATATCTTACAAATGTTCCTATTGAATCTCGTTTTGAATTAGCTATAGATAAAGTTGTTAATGAAGAAACAAAAGTGTTTGCGAAAAAACATAACTTAAAAATTATTTTATCTCATAGTAAAGAATTATTACCTTTTTGGGAACTAAATGATTGGTATCTTAATGAATATAAATTTTTAAGTATGTCATGTATGCCAGATGGTCTTATAGCTTTTGGAAAAAAAGAAATGTTAAGACAACACCCAAAGAATAAAAACATTTCTGTTCCTATTGGAGTGTATAATACAAATTATTATAGATCAGCACTTCTTATATACCTTTATCAAAAAGATTTGTTTAAAAGAGATGACGTATGGTATAGTTTGCTTTACAGACAAAATAATAGTAAACCTACTAAAAAAGATATAGTGAATTATTATAATTATATTAAATCTCAAAATTTGTTTGAGATTAATAATCATAGCACAAAAGAAATTTTAAACATATTTACTTTTAAAAAATATAACTATCTTGGTGAACTAGAAAAAAATGAATATGATGTGCATGAAGTTGATCAATATTTAGTAGTTCCTCAAATTTTATATTCTAATCTTTGTATAGTCATAGAAAGTTATGCAGCAAATGATTTAGGATTTAGTGCAGCAACAGAAAAAACTTATAAATGTATAGAAAACAAAGTACCTTTTATATCGTTTGGTCCTAAGAATTTTTATAAAGATTATGAATCTCGTGGCTTTAAATTGCATAACTACATTGATTATTCTTTTGATGTCATTGATAATCCAGATGAAAGGTTTAAAGCTTTTTTAAAAGAAGTTTCTAGATTAATTAAAAAAGATTTACACGGCTGTAAACTTCAAGACTATGATACTTTATTACACAATGCAAGTGTATATAACAATAAACTATTAAATAGCTGGAAAGATATAAATGAACTACTCGATTGAACAAACAATCATAAAAAACATACTTACTAACGAAGACTTTATGCGTAAAGTTTTACCGTTTATCAAACCTGATTATTTTGAAGGTACTTATCAAAAACTATTTAAAGAAATTGGAAAATTTGTTGCTAAATATAATAAACTTCCAAATGCTGAATCTTTTAAAATTGAATTAGATAATACAGATTCATTTAATGAAGAACAATATCGTCATGCGATTGAAGTTTTACCTCAGCTTTTTGAAAAAGAACCTACAGACCAACAATGGCTATATGATACTACTGAAAAATGGTGCCAAGATAGAGCATTATATAATGCTGTTATGGAATCAATTACTATTATCGATGGCAAACACCAGAGCTTAACTAAAAATGCCTTACCGGATATTCTCACGAAAGCGTTGGGCGTCTCGTTCGACACAAACATTGGTCACGACTATATTGAAAACTTTGAAGAGCGATATGAATTCTACCACCGAGACGAAGAAAGACTTCCTTTTGACCTTGACTATTTTAACAAAATTACGAAAGGAGGTCTTCCAAATAAAACTCTTAATATTTGCCTTGCTGGTACTGGGGTTGGTAAATCTTTGTTTATGTGTCATTGTGCTGCTTCAAATTTAGCAGATGGTAAGAACGTTCTTTATCTCACAATGGAAATGGCAGAAGAAAGAATTGCTGAACGCATTGATGCCAACTTGCTTGACTTACCTATTGATCAGATTTCAAACTTAAGTAAAGATATGTTCGCTGACCGTGTCCAAGGCTTATCAAAACGTACTAATGGTAAACTTATTATTAAAGAATATCCGACAGGTCAGGCCAATGCAGCACACTTCAGGTCACTGCTCAATGAGCTAAAGTTAAAACGATCATTTGAACCACATATTATTTACATTGATTATTTAAATATTTGTGCATCTAGCCGCATGAAAGGTATGGGTGGATCTATAAATTCTTATAATTATATTAAAGCAATTGCTGAAGAACTTCGTGGTCTTGCCGTTGAATTTGATGTACCTATTGTATCTGCAACTCAAACTACAAGATCTGGTTAT
>Ga0255781_10000414_pt1 | contig 33625 bp, 55 predicted proteins | sample 101ome_21_FD_179979 | JGI IMG/M metagenome (GOLD analysis project Ga0255781, IMG submission 179979) | Coastal salt marsh microbial communities from the Groves Creek Marsh, Skidaway Island, Georgia - 101413BT metaG (version 2) | ecosystem: Environmental > Aquatic > Marine > Intertidal zone >... | reverse complement strand
CTGTTCTTGGGTGTACCCAACCTTTTGAAGTTGGGATTGCATCTTTACACCATGAGGGAGGTTTAATTGCCATTCTGCATCTCCGCGTAAGCTGCTTTAATACCAGCCAGTTGATCTCTTGATTCAATTTTTACTTCAGCTGAACCTTGACCCTTTTTAGTTGCGTCTTCAGGCGGGTTAATGACTTTCTTATCGCCATCTTTTTTATCGTTTGGTCTGGCTTTACCGCTTGGCCCAGCACGACCTGCTTTTGCTGCATCATCATGCGATTTCTTTTCAAGATCTGGATCAGCAGCATTACCTTGAATATCTGCCTTCATCTTCTTGGCACCAGCACCTTTGAGATTGTTATCCATTGGCTCTGCTTCAGCAGCACCTTTGTAATGTTTTGAACGATCACCTTCAAGTACCATTAAAAGTTTATCGCGAATTGTAAGAGATTCTTTTTGTTCCATCTCAGCACCCTTTTCTTTACTTGCGGTTGCCATTTTGGGATTCATTGTAGCTGTTTCACCGGATTTTTTCTTTGGATTTTTAATTTTCATTGTTACTAGTCGATCTTCTTTATCAGAATGGACTGTACGTTTTGCCTCGTCAGTTCCTTCTTTTTTGGCAGCTTTACGCTTTAAAGCATCAGCGGCCATTGCTTGACCAACGCCACGTTTTACGCTACGATTATAATCACCTTTTTGAAAAGCTTTCTCATCGTCTTTCTCAGACTTTTTCATATAGCTTTTATAAGTTGATGTCTTTAACTCATTTACTTCTGTTTCTTCTGTTGTACTGCTGTTCACAGCTTTTGCTGTATCCTTTTTCATAGTAACTGGATGTTTCTTTCCAGCAAAACTAAAATGTGATTTACCGGCTTTATGTGCAGCTGCTGCCGCTCCCATAAATGCGTTACGTTCACCTACCGGAATGTCTTCCGGAATTACAAATGATTCCGTTGCCGCGACTTTTGCTTTACCTGTCATTTTATTGACTGCCATGTCTGTACCCCTGTTTCGATTAACAAATTTTTTAATTCCTTTTTCTACATTTTTCTTTTGATCGTTTGATCCGAAGCCTGTAGTACCGGCAGATTTTCTACCAGCATCAGCAGCTGAAGCTGGAACTTTTTTAAGGTAACGACCAGCTAGTCCTTTTGAAATTTCTTTTACTTGTGTCATTTTACATCCATATGTTAGTTGTTATAGCTCCGGCGGCCGCTACAACAACCACCCAAAATAGTTTGTGCATAAACTGTACAGTTCTTTGATTATCAAGAACTACTTTTTCTATTTCATCTATTTTAACGGATAGTTTATTAATACGATCGTATTGTTTCTGATGTTCGTCTGACATTGCTTCTATCTTCTCTTCAGCACGTGCTAGAGAAATCATAGCGTCAGCTAATCTATCTAGCTTCTCTTCTATTCGGTCTAGACGTGTATTTGTTGTCTCTGCCATCAGTTATCCCATTAAAATAAAATATAGAACTATTTATAATAAATTAATTCGCTAGCGGATTGTCAAGTGCCTTTTGTACACGATTTTCTAATCTTTCTTCCAGATCTTTCATTGCTTGCTTCAGATCTGTTTCAAGTTTTTCAAGATCGTCATTTATATTCTTATTCAATCTTTCAGCTTTTTCATCGTAATTATCGTTTAGTTTGTCTGCACGTGTTTCATAATCTGCTAACAAAGACGATGACTTCTGGTCATAATCTTCTTGGAGTGCATCTCTCTTTGTTTCAAATCTACCTTCAGCAATTTCAATCATATCAAATATATCTTTTTCAAGTTGACGCATACGAGAATTTAAATTATCCTCAGTATCTTTTACTATATCTTCATTACGATCGCCTTGTTGTTCAATCTTCATTACATCATCACGTAAGTCCGATTTAATGTCTCTTGTATAGTCAACTGCTTCTTCTAATTTGGTTTCAATTATTTCCATACGTTGTTCGAATGCACCAATATCGAGTCCAGCAACTTCCTCTACCTTTTGGTACATAAGGAAACCGCCATAGAGTGCACCAACAATAGAACCAACGACAGCAAGTAATGCACTGACTGACATAAATGAAACTTTAATACCAAGAACACGAAACTCTTTACTTTTCAAGTTTTCTATATTCTCTTCCATGTTTTCGAGTTCTTCTCCAAGATTCTTATCAGGCACTTTCTTTCTCCATATAGCAATTATGCTTTTGAGAAGATGCCCATTTCAATTCTTGTATCAGTCTATTATACCATCTTCTGTCGTATTGATCATGAGCCTTTTCCATATCTTCTTTCAGTTGGCTAATACGGATTTCAATATATGACTCTGTATCTTTTCCTTTTCCCCTTCTCATTTTTACCTCCTATATTGCATATCCACCATTTCTTGGTGTAGCAATTGTTGGGCCAAGTTATTCCTTACACCAGATCGAGAATCTGGTACATTACTTGGCGGATAGAAAGGAACATCAGGATATGTACCACCTGCAAGTGCAACCTTATATGAATCAAATCCTGGTACATAATTCATCATAGCTAGCATTTCGGCTTGAGCTGCTTGTTGCTCATCCATTTCTTCAGATTCAACTATCTGTTCCTGTAAACCAGCTGCTTTCTGTTTTGCAGCTTCTTTTAACTTTTGTCCTTGGGTTTGTCTCTCTTCAGAATCATTTTGATTAGAAGAAGAACTGCTTTGACTTTGAGTTTGAGCATTTCCCATCCCCAAAGAACTTTGAGTTTGATTAATTTCCAAACCATTTGATTCTCCTATTATATTATTTAAAACGAACGAAACATCATTTGCCGCGGCGTTGATGGCGATCCCAATCGCATCCACTTTTTCTTTGGTACTATCTGATCGTTCTCCGCTGGCTTCTGCCTGATAAACCGGGATTGGTTCTTCAAAAGTGCTTTGGCTCGTATTGTTCTGGATCGGTTCCTCATAAAAAACCTCCTGTATTTCTGGTTCAGGTACAGCTGCAAGTTCTGCAGCCTGTTGTTCTAATATTGATTGTGCTACTGCTTCTGCATATCCATCACAAGCTGGATCATATAAAGGATTACCATAGCATGGATTAGACGAATAAGTTAGTGTTAAACTAGACTGGGCAGTATTAAATTCAGGCCCATACCAGCCAGCCCAATATCCGGAATCATCCCCTTCTGCTTTTACTGTAATATTACCAAAAAATGCTGGATCTAAAAATTGATCTGGGAATGTTTCTGATCCGCTATGAGCTGTCCAGTCATGTGAATATCCATAATCGTAAACGTATGTTTGATATAAATCACCGTTTGCCTTATAAACCTCAACGGTAATTTCCATTGGATCTATTCCTGGTTGATTTGTATATTCGTTTGCATTACCATTTTTTATTTTCCAGACATATGAATATCCTTCAACTTGTACACCTTCTTCTTGCAACGCATTATTAATTGCAATGGTGTTTGATAATACACCACCGCCATATCCCCAATAGAATGTACTACCACCTAAATTTGGAATTTGGCCACCAGATGTACCACCCCAGTATCCAAAACCATAGTTACCAGACCAGGTGTTATTTAGTATGTTGCCAGTTTGATCTGCTTTAGAGTAGGAGGAAAAGAAGACCAATGCTAAGACCACCAGCAGCAAATGCCTTAAGTGGTGCATCTTTATTACTGTCATCTACAATCTCCTCAGGTACTCTTTCTTGATCGTTATCCCAACCCATTTGGGCTTCTTGTCCTATATCTCCAAAATATGGACAAGGTGTTCCTGCCATTTGCATTGCATCAAAAACTCTACGATCTTGACACATAACCGAAACTGCTGCAACTTTCATACCCATATCATATAGGGTCTTGGATATCTTTAATCTTTCACAGTTTAAATCACGAATAGTTGCACCACCAGATATACCAAGTATTTGGGTTTGTACTGCACCACTTACACCAGTTGTACAGATGTCAGAACTACTTGCGCCAATTGATGGTGCAATAGCAGAGGCAGGTGGCGACTTCAATGTTTGGGTAGAATCGACTGTACTTCTACTTGTATTATTATTTGTATTATTACTTGTACTATTTGTAGTACTATCAATTGTAGAATTTTCAGTCGTAGTTGAAGTACTAGTATTCGTGTTCGTGCTTGTCGAAGTACTAGTGTTTGTATTTGTGTTGGTGTTAGTATTCGTCGACGTATTTGTATTATTATTTGTATTTGTCGACGTATTATTTGTTGTGATGTTGCTGGTACTGTCAGACGTAGTGTTTACATTGGTTGTATCTTGGGCCAATGCAACAGACGCACACATAATAAAGCCAGCAACAAATGCTAGCTTTTGAAACATTATTTCTCCTCTAGGATAACCTTTCCCTCTGCTATTAATCGTTCTCTATTCTTCATGTGTTGCGCTTGAATTTCTTCTTTACTTCCACCGTAGTAATCTACAGCGTGCCCTTCCTCAATAAGTATTTCAGTGACACGACGTCCTCCTTCTGAAAGGAAGTCGCCCAATATTCTTCCGAATTTACCTTTGGCGTCTTCTCCGTCTTTATCGACCTCTGTTTTAAGAGTTTGTACTGTTCCCTCAGGTATGAGTTCTTTGAGTCTTGCTTTTGATGCGAGTCCAAATGCTTTCTCCACTAAATCCCGTGTTCTTGATTCAGGAGTATCTATACCCATGATTCTAACTCGTTCATCATGAAGCCATACACCAAATCCTAAATCAATATCAACGTCGACAGTATCGCCGTCAACTACACGATTAATAAGTGCTTTATATTCGTACATTTATTTCCTCTTTACCATTTTTCTTTATCTGCCCAGTAAGCAGCAGACATTTTACCTTTGGCAATATTCTTAGCATGACGTGCCTTAAAAGACTTACGTCTTGATTTCTGTTTATCTGATTCGCCTTTTTTCGGTGCACCAGCTGTTGTTACACCTTGTTGGCCAAATCGTATTGTCTTTACTTTGTCACCATCTTTCGCAACTACAATATGGCTTTTAGTTGGGTGACCAGGAGTACGTTTTGCTTTATTATAGCCACTTACACCGGCCTTTGCGAGACGTGGATCTTTTTCTTCTAAAAAGTTTTTAAATCTAATCATCTTTGGATTTACTCTTCATGTAGTCCCGAACAGAATCGATATAATCTGTTGCCTTGGTTATTTTACCTTGTACCCACTCAGGCATATTTTCATTATCTTCTAGTGAATCGTGAAGTTCCTGTGCAGCATCAATCATTGTTCTTAATTGATTTTTTGCCATCTCTCCTTCATAATCGTATTCACCTTCATCATCTTCTTTTACATTTTGACCAGGTGTCATCTTCTTAGCATGTTTAGTTGCTTCAGGAGTACCGTAGTCGTATTTGTAAACTTCCTCAATTGCTTTTCTTAAGCCATATGTCATTCTTCGTCTTCTTCCCGACCTTGAGCTTTCAGTCTAAAGGTCTTTTTGACTTTTGCATCTGTAACACGCTTCACAGCTTTAATCATAGAAGGCTGCTTTACAATCTTACGGAGTGTTTGCTTTAACATACCAGGGGAATCAGCAGACATAAACATCATAGGAAGACCTTCGATCGAAACTGCAAAGTTTGTTTCTTCTTTCTGCATGCCTGCAGTACCAGATCTTTTAGTTGCAAGATTTAAGCCTTTAACTCTTTTTTCTCTTCTTTTTTCAGCATCACCAATAGCTTTATCCTTGTATCTTTTACCAAGACCAGATGTAGAACTAATTCTACCAATCTCGCTTGATGCATCATACTGATCTCTACCAGCAGCTTTCTTATATCTGTTCATTGTTGCAGGAGAAAGCTCATTGACTTTAGCCTCTTTCACAACTTCCTTATCAACAGGTACCATTCGTACACCTTTTTTGCCGTCGGGCTTAGTATAAATTTCTGGTTTACGATCTGCAGATTTAATATTTTCTTCTTGGGGTTTACCACCACGTTTTGCTGTCAGATAGGCTGCAATTGCCATATCGCGTCTTTCTTTTTTACTTTTACCTTTGAACTGCGCGGCATCAGACTTTTGAAAGTCATCGATATACGCTGCAATCCCATCTGATACTTTAAGTGGCATTTTATCTTCCTTTACCTTTTGATTTTACATTGGCTTTAGTCCATTTTTCAACTTCTTTAGCCAAACCCGATAATTTCATATTAAGTCCCATCCTAGCCATCGTTTCACTAGTTTTTCTATTGACAACAGCTGTGCCGTCCATATATGAACCAGCCAAAGCTTTCTTGGCTTCAGGAGAAACTATCTTTTTAAGTGAACGAAGTACAGATCTAGGTTCGAACATGATCGTAGCATATTGTTGACTTGGATCGTATCTATCCTTCATCTTTTTAACTAAGACGTCATTTGGCTTTACAGCCTCATTTAGTTCTTCTGTTAGTTCCCAGTAAGTTTTCACTTCATACTCCCTACAAACTTATTCTTTTTAAATCCTTTTGTATCTGGCTTATCCATCATACCATGCATACCTTTACCAGGATCATCTTTACCATGATATCCAGCAGCTTTACCTGGTGGTAGTTTCTTAATCTTACCACCTTTTGCAAGGAAAGCTTTGACTGCATCAGAATCTTCACGTCTCATCCGGGCCTTGAGACCTTTATAAGTCATGCTTTGTACTTTTTCACCGGTTCTTTTTTCAATAGCCTTTTTAGCGGCATCATCATCTTTAGAGGAATGATGAATGTTTCCTTGTTTTGTCTTAGTTGCAAAACGATATACATGCTTTTCAGCTTCTTCTGCAACAGATTCATTATTCATTTTCATAGCTTTTTTAGAAGCATCTTTAGCCTTATTCATTGCTGATTTAAACTCAGGGTGATCTGCACCGTGTTTATTTAATTTTGATCCAGCATGATCAATAGCTTTGAGTGCGTCGTCGTGTCCTAGATGATCTGATTTTTCATGTTCTCTTTCATGCTTACTTGCCATCATTTGAAGAGCATCTCTTGCGATATTATGCTTCTGATCAGCAGCACCTTCATTTACATCTTCTTTTTTCGGCTTTTTAATCTTGCCCTTTTGTTTTGCCCAAAGATCTGGATCGCCTTTGACTCTTGTACGACCGCCAGTAATAAAACTGTTTACCCGTGCCATGCCCCATTGTTGTGGAGTGGTACCGGGCTTATGTCCTACCTTCCAAGCAGCCATACCTCTTTTATAAACTTGTTTCAGAATGCCTAAGGAGAAACCACTCTTTTTAGCTTTATCAGCTAATGTAGCATCTGCTCCTTCTGCTATAAATTTGCTAAATCTAATCATGTGGTTGTCCTGTTCCTCATTCTAGTGTGTCTCATTCTTGCTCTATCCATCATTGAATCATGACGCTTTTTATCTGCAGCATCTTTCTTTCTTTCAACTTCTTTTTCACGAGCAATTCTTTGCTTTGTTAATTCGATTGATGCTTCACCATACATTTGCTTAAACTTAATTGTATATTGTGAAGGCTTAGTTCCCTTCTTTCTTGCAGCTTTATCACCTGGTGCATCTTTATAAGCTGTTGGATCGTCATCAGATCTTTTTGTCATTCTCTGGAAATGACGATGTCTTGCTGCCTTAGTAGATTTCTTTTTAATACCTTTTTGGAATGTAGCAGGTTGTGAACCAGGTAAATGATCGATATCTTTATCTTGTCCTACCTCAATCTTTTCTTGTAATTGTAATGATTCTGTAGTATATTCAGAACCTTCATCTAATCTTTCAACAGAATCAATCCACTTACGATATTCGGTTCCAGTACTTTCAATAATAACATAATTCGAACCAAGATGTTTTACTCTTCCGAGTTGTCCTGTTTCTTTTACGACAACTGTATCACCAGGCATGAATAAGTTACCTTGTACATAATTTTCTCTTAAATCAGAAACTGGTTCTAACTGAATATGGTTTTTAAATTCTTTCTGTTCTTTTAATCCCATTGCAGAACGTATTTTATTGTATAATGCTTTTGCATCAGGATTGGAAACTGCCTTTGGTAAACCTTGAGCAAAAGATGTAAAATCTTTATCGGCTGCAGCAGATCTCATCTTGGATGCGCTCATACCTTCAACGCCTTCACTATCTGGATCACGACTACCAGCAGACACAGTATCAACACGAGAAAAGTTATAAATTCCGTGTGGCCCTTTTTTACCATTGTATTTGTTCAACAGGATATCAAATTCACGTAGTCGATCTTGACCAACTACCATAACCACATTCTTATAACCTTCATTATATAATTTTTGCAAAATATGAAATACGTTTTTTACTTTCTTATCAAGCATAATCGAACGAGCATGCTTTGGAAACATCTTACGAGCGTACTTAACTTTTTCTGCATAACCAAGTGGGTTCTTCTTTTTATCTTGTGTCTGTGATAAAAATATACGATACGGGTTTTTACCAGCTTTTCTTGCTAAAGTATCAAGAAGCTTTTCATGACCAACCGTAGGAGGATTCATTCGACCGAACGTAAAGTATACGGTTTTTTCCTCTTCTACTAGGTAATTCTTAAATGAATTAATCAACCTTTTTTCCTTTGTACTTCTGCTCTACGAATAGACGGGAACATACGCTTTGCTAATCTTTCAATACGCTTTTTCATTGCAGGCTTTTCAAGCCTTTTTTCAATTTCTTGTCTACGAGCAAATGATAAATCTTTTTTAGATTTACCTTTGGTAATTTTCTTTACCAACTGGTTTCTTGCCTGCTTAACTGCACGTTTTTGTAATCTACCCTTATCAGCCATTTTACGTTTCTGTCTTTCACGACCAATCTTAATACGGCTTTTCAATCTCTTCATAATACGTGAACGTTTTTGTCTTTGCTGAAGGGTTAATGCTTCATCTACCTCGTCGGGATTCACCGACTCACCAATCGGTCCGCCTTCACCAACACTTAATGTCCTTTTACGACGCATAGCCCTATAGTTAACCAGTTCATCTTCTCCTGGCCTATACTCTACTACATACATATCTTTAAATGAAAGAGGTGTGCCGTCTTCGGCAGGCTGTTGATTAAAAATATCTTTAAAGCGAATTACGCTTGACATTATTTTCTCCCCGGTTTATCCCATCCTTTTAATACAGTTGGCGAAAAGTTGGCGAATGAAAATTCCATTCGATCAACAATCTTCACCGCATCACCACCAAGCTTATCGATTGCAACATATCCTTCTTGACCTGTTACTCGATAACCCTTCCTTGTTTTTAAGAAGGTTTGTGTTTTATTTAATTTATTAAGTATATTTATAAGTTTTAACTTTGCTAGAACTATTACTCTTTGTAACTCAAATATCTGTTCAAGTGACTTTCTATTTTGATTTGAAAAGAATTTAAGTACTTCATCTAGCTTCTTTTGCTGTACTGCTTTACCCTTTTCTGTAGTTCTTTTATCCATTTCTTTTTTAAATTTATTTTGAATAAAAGAAATAAGAGCAGTTACCCTTTTCTTTGGATCTGGCGGAAGTGACCCAGCTCTAACATAACTATTTGCATGTGTTTCAATCATCTGTGCTAGCTGCTGATTGTTTTCTAACTGTCTTAACGTAGATCCAGCAATCTTATTAAATATAAATCCTGCGGTCGACAAGTATTCATTGACTTCGTCTGTATCTTTCTGTGACATTGTAAACCGTGTCATATCACGAAGCATAGCATCTTGTGACCATACGTTCTTTGATGGTCTAAGCTTTGATACATCTACGCCAAACTTTTGTTTCATCGTTTCAAACGATTTGCCTGTGTAGCTCGTATGCCATACGATTCCAATCTTTGCTGACGTAATTTGCTTGGCCATTTCCGTCCCAGCTGGAATTGCATAAACAATGGTATTGGGGTGAAACGTAACATATGACTTACCTTTGATCTTTCGAGTCTTAACATCACCCGGTCCAAACAGAAAATCACCTTGTATTACTCCTTTTATACCAAGACTTGGTAGATATGCCAAAGCCTGTTTAAGCTTGTCAGCAAGATCGCCAGAAGTATCAGCGTCAACGTCGCCATTACTCTTGTATACTTTGGGAGATTTGTTAAAGATCCCCTTTTTCGCCACGAAGAATCTGCCATCACGAGGATCAGTCCCAGCAAAGATAGCAGGAGCACCGTCCCATTTAACACTAACATTTCCATCATGTACGCCTCCTAATGTATCTCTCAGAGAACGAAGAGCAAGTATTGCCTCTCGTGCTCCTTTAACACCTCCATAGATTACACTATCTTCTATGTGTGTCATATGTGTATTTTTTTGTTCTGTAATATGTTCTTTAAAGTTCATTTATTTTTCCACTAGTATAAGATCAAAAGATGCACTAATTGAAGTACCAGTTGAAGCAATACCCCTTATTTCAATATCAGTTTTTGCCGGGATTTTCAATGGTATACCATAATTTCTTGTGTGATAACCTCCAGGCACATCCATAATATCTCTTGTTCTAAAACTCTGATATCCAGTATCAAATACTCGAGTATACAACGAAACCGTAGCGCTATTGTTATAAGCTCCTACACCAACATTCCAAGTTGTTAAGTATCCAGTACAATGTGCTGGAATTGTATATAAAGCAAGTTGTGTTTGGCCCAATCCAAAAGTTGTTCCAGTTCCTATAGTGCCAATATCTGCTAATACTGTTCCGCTTCCACCAGCTCCAGTTGTAACTCTCACATCACCAACATTTGTTCCAACAGATCCTGACTCAACAATAAAAGCTCGGAACACTCTTAAAAATTCTACTGTTGAAACAGATCCACCTACTGTTAATGTTTCCTGTACATTACGATAGTTTACATCCAATCCTTGAACTGTAACGGTCCTTGCTCCAGTTCCATCAGCAGCATCAGCAGCATTATCACTTGTAACATAAACAGTAGAAGGAGAAGTCAAATATTCGTAAACTCCACCTTGCATCCAAATAGTTTCTGGTGCACCACCTACACTTGGATTTCTGCCAAACTTATGGATATAATTTGTTTTAAGAACTCTACCTTCCGATATATCAACCGATTCGGCTAGATGTGTATTTGAAAAATGTCTACTAATTGCCATTACTACTCACTTATCTTTACATATACCGAAGATATATCAATTTTTGAACCAGAGTGATTTACTAAATATGATGCAGCTGCATCTTTCTTAGACTTAATACGCTGTGATTTAAATGCATGACAGACTAAAACTCCCTGTAATTTAGAATGTATCCAATCTAAAGCTTTCCCTGTTATTTCGGATTTGAATTCATCATAGGTACCAACATCTTCTATTAATTTAGATTTGTTGTAAAAATCCTTGGTAGCTCTATCATTTCCATTTTTGATTGAACGTGCATCTATTTTATATGAAGCTGCAGACTTTAAAGTAACCCCTAAAAATTCTTTGCAGGCATACATAATATAACCCCAACCTGCTTTACCACCTCGTGCACCTTTTAGGTTTTGTTCAAAATTTACTGCGGCCATTGCGGTCGATGGTTTTAATGTTGCTTCACCTTTTGTATCCCATGTTATAAAACAACTTTTAGTTCCCATAAAATTACCACGACCGGATTTATAAGATCTAGCGTAAGCCTGTTTAAAAGTTACTTCATCCAATTCTACTTTATCTAAATTTTTAACTTCTGAATTTACCCTCTTTTTCAAGCTACCAATTTTCTTGAGAGATATACCTACCATGGTTCTGCTATCGAATAATTCTTTTATTTGTTTATTAAGCTCGTAGATATCACCTTTTTCAAGACTTGCTTTCGGATTAAAGTTAGATTCGATAGCCCAAATATCTCCAGGATTCCATTTGTCATTCTGTACTGCCGGCATTCCTTGACTTCTTAGTGCTGCTACTTTAGCATCATACACTGCTTTCATTTTAGCATCGGAACAGTGGAATGTATGTTTCTTATTAATATATCCGTCCTCTAGTAATTTTCTAGCAGACATATAACCAGATTGAAACCAACTAGGATCTAAATTTACCAATTCACCGAAATCCAATCTAACAGAAACTTTATTACTATTATAGTAACTTTCTAATAGCTCAGGTGTAAAATGTCCAAATTCTTTTCTTAGTCCTTCTCCAACAACTGCCGCACAGAAAACACATTGCAGAGATTCAGCTTCTTCAGTACGTGCAGTTGCACCGCCGCCAACACCTTGACCACCAAATAAAGGCGATTTACCAATCTTGTTTGATTGGATTACTTTACCTTTTTTATCAATTAAATTAAAGGTTCTTACTTTAGGATCATCTTCTTTGTCAATAAAATCTTGTACTGATTTCTTGTTATCATTCGTGTTTGCAAGCTCAATATCTTTTCCATCTACCCCTGTTACAGGTGTTCCGTCTTTAATAGCTTTCAACAATATTTTTAGACGATCGCGATCATCTCTATACTGGAACCAAGCAGCCTTGGCTAATGGTTTAAAACCTGCCATACCTTTCTCCAATAAGAATGTTTTAAAGCGTAGCATGTTAATCTTTCTACTTAAATATACTCTATTTATAATAAAATGTAAACAAAAAAAGCGATCCGAAGACCGCTTTTTTTCAAAGTTTATTTCATTGTTATCCAAATCGGCCTAAGAATCTACCGATGTGATGTATCCAAGGTAGGAGAGTTGCGGCCATAAACAGATTAACACCTGTATGGGCCATGGCTATTCGAAGTGTATCACCTTTAGGCATACCATCCGATACCAATAGTCCAGCAAGCCAAATGGTACCAGTAGTACCAATGTTAGCTCCTAGCACTGCAGCAATTGCTGCTGGCAGAGGAATAGCTCCACTGGCAACCAATGCAATAATAGCTGTAGTAGAAAGTGAAGACGATTGCCAAAGCAGTGTCATGACAATACCGCCAATAAACATATAAATGATATTGCCAGTAAACCAAGACAGATGTTCCATGTTACCCATAGATTTCATTCCGCCCGAGAAAGTTTTAAGGCCGATGTAGAAAATAACCAGTCCTACAACTGCTGTGATTACGGGATTTCCTAGATCCATTTGTTTTACCTTCTTAAAAAGTTTGTTGTTTTTCATTTCTAGCCTTTCGACGATTGTATTCTTTAATTCCCCGTTCCCGTCTTTTATTGACGGCAATGGGGTCAAAAGCTTCAACAAGTTTTTCCCATCCTTGTGGCTTCCAATCTTTTGCCCATGCGGCAATCATTTCTGGTCTATGCGCTTTCATTCGCATTTTGTGATCTCCTTAACATATGGTTTAGCCAGATAGTTCCAGTTTTCTGAACCCATTCGTTGTGCGGATTCAGGTTCATCCATTCATGAACCCGACCCGCTTTTTCAGAATATTGTTCCTCCTTCATGATACTTGAACTGCTACATAGACAAGCATCCCCAAAATACTGAAGTTAATAATCATGTTGATATAGTGTGGATTTGGCGGCATCATTTGTTGAACCTCAATGTGTATTGTCTTCCATCATGATAAAAGGTAACTGTCGAATGTGAATAGACGTTCTGATATTCTTCATCATATCTTGTTTCTGTTCGACACTGTTGACCTTTATTCTTTTCAGTATTCAGAATACCACCGATGATAGCACCCATTGCACCACCACCATCTTCACCGGGGATATTGTTACCAATTGCCCCACCAATGATAGCACCTTCTAAGAGATTTGTTATATCGGATTTACCATTACCCTCAGTGCAGACTTGAACTGAATATGGCTTCTTGATTATAACATTCTTGTAATGGTCTTGTACAGTCTCCGCTTGTGCAAGACCACTGGCCATCGTAAAAGATACGATGGCGCTGGTAAGTAAAAGTTTTCTAAGCTGCATCTGCAAACTCCAATGCTGTTTTCATTGCGTCTTTCTTACGTAGTTGATTTTGCCCGTACCAAGAAGAATACAGACGGTTATCAGCATTACGACCTTGAATGTGGTCAGTAATAAAGGTAACAGAATTGAATGCCTGCCACCAAGATCCTTCGGCATATTTTGCCCCAGGCTGTTGATCGATTGCATCATATGCCAATCGAGCGTTACGTGAAAGAGTATCAAGTGACAAAGCCTTATCCTGTACTTTCTTATCCGAAGTACGTGGGAAGACAGAGTTGTAATACTCAATCAGCGAATCAGCAGTATACCTTTTTGATCCAAGATATTCCGCGTACTCTTTATATGTATTCAATTTTTGGTTTGCAATACCAAGAGCTTTCTTTACTTCAGATGGATCGAATTGAGCACGGTGGCCAACCTTCACTGAGTTATCAGATTTAGATCCAAGTGAAAATGTAAGTGTGTTGTTACATACGACGCGGATTGGTGTAAAACGTACGTCGATTGATTTACCATATTGGTGTGGGTTAGAGAAGAGCAAATATGAATCGATTTGATCGTCTCCAAAAACTTGGAATGATTCTTTGACTTTTGCCAAAGCCCATACCATTTGGCCATCACGTAGTGAACCAGCAGTATGCATTTCCATATCACCATTCATAACGAATTCAGTAAAGAATTCAAAGGCTGTTTCGTTTTGACAGGGATTCCAATCTGCCCCAACATTTGTTAGGATTCGACCATCTGATTCACGAACCAAAGATTTTTGTCCAGTTGGCATACGATTGCCATCGAACTCAACAAATGATTCAAGTTCACGAACTTTCCAATTCAGTCCAGCTTTATCCATCATTTGGACTGGTGTTAGATCGTTCGAAACTTTTTCGCCAAGTCCATGCCATGGAACTTCGCCTGCGTATGCCATTGTTTCTACCATATGTGCCATTTATATATCTCCTATTACCACACAAGAAGGATTGGAAGTGATGCTACCATTAACATGCCCATGATAGCGAAGGCTGCTTTTACAATAATCATTATGCGTAAGCTCCCCAGTATTCGTTCCAGATGTCAGTGATTACGAAGCGCTCGATGTCAAGGCCAAACTTGTAAGCCCAGTCGTAGTAGGCTAAGCCGCCTGAAGTCATCAAGGTAGCTGCAAATTCGTCGAAGCACTCGGAAGTGCAAACTGTGTTTTCAACGTCCATGATAGCAAAGAGTTCGTCCTGTGCTTCCATGATTTGTGATTTGATCTTACCCATTGTTTGTTCCTCTTTTTCCATTTTATATAAATATTATACCATACATTTTTTTAAAAGTAAATAAAAAAATGCACTAAAACTAAAAAAAGTTAGGAGATCCTATGAACTTAATGGATAAAGTAGGACACAAAGTACTACAAAGAGGAGAGGTTGTTCGCGCACCTTCTGGCTCTTCGGATTGGGTTGTGATCTCAAACGAACCTAATGGTAAAATCATTGTAGCATGTATTAGCAAATACATGACAAAGGATCCTGACGATATTACAGAGTGGTATAAGATTAAGTAATAGATATAGATTAATTTATCTTAGATGCTACTGAGTCAAAAGTTTCGTCAAATATCGATATCTTAAATAACAATCTGTCTTCAGGTCCATTTAAAACTGAATGCTCGAGCTGTGTATTGATAAGAGCTATTTTGTAATCATATTCATAGGTTTGGTTATCTTTACGAAATAAAATAGGTGCTGGCTTTTCACTTAAAACCATATTGAGTGAACATTGTGTACCTCTATCAATGTGCCACGGTAAAGTTCTATTGGCCAACAGTCTATAAAATCTAGCGTCAAGCTTGCCGAATATGTCGTAGGAGTTTTTGAATTTTTCTTGTATTCTTTTGCAGTAGTCAGACGTCATATCTTTATGACGAATGACTCTCCAATAGTCAATGCCTTCGGATTCATTATTGGTATCGGAATAATTTTTCTCATTGTGTTGAATTAATCGATACTCAGACAAAATTTTAGATAACGAATATTTTAGATTATCGTCAAGTATTTTAATCATTGGAGTACAATACTGCACTTTGGTGAATGCCTCTCTTAAAATAACACTCAGGAAACGTTTTTTTCAAGTATTCTCTTTTGTAATAACTTACCACATGTCTTCTATCGTCGGTTGGAAAGTCTTGAGTAAATGTATCATTATTCACAAAGTAACAATAATCAAAAAAATCGTCAATGCGGATAGTTGCTCCATATTGTTGTATTCTTCTTTGATATAGTTTTTCAACCATTTGATTATTCCATTCAAAATCAATGTATGTGTGACACATGATTCCGCTAGGATTTAAATTCTTTTTGAACTTTTCATACATGTAAATCCATTCTTCAATACTTGTGTGAGTAAATACAGAATGTGAAAAAATGATATCATATTTTTTATTATGATTAAAGTTAGGTGCTCCTAATCCTATAAGTTCTGATTCTTTATTGAAAGCTGGATTATATCTATCGTAGTGAATCCATGTAGCATCGGGATATATTTTTTTTCCATGATCAATTGCTTCTAATGATACGTCAATACAAGAATAATTTTTGGGATGGATCAATCCCTTCGAATTAGTTAAAAGAGATCCTATGTTTCCTCCATAATCAAGGATCTTTTTATCTTCCCAATCTTTTATGAACTCTTCCGCTCTTTCAAACGTATTAATTTGGGGAACTATAGGCAAGGTATATCACTCACATTTTGATCTATTGAAAACATAAAATTTAATCTTTCTTCAACTGAAGCATTGACAGCACAATGCATTTCTTTAGTATTCAAGAAGTATAGTCTACCAATTTCAGGCATAACATTTAGAGTGTCATTGACTATATAGTAACTTCCATGAGGCTGTATTAATGGTATATGTAATCTCCAAGATGGGTCTTTATGTAATCTGTATGTTGTTCTGGGTCTCATATTCATAAATCTTATTCTACACACTGAAACTATGCTATTCACTTGATCGTATACTTCTTCAATGTATGTATTTTTAAGTGTAGGATGAAGATCTGTAAATAACGATTCCTTTACTCCGGTGTTTTTATAATCTAGATTTCCAGTCCCCTCAATAAAGTTTTTTGATGTTATACATATTTGATCTCTATCGTTTAAAGATGGCATTTCCTTTAATGAGTAATATACATTTAAAATTTTATCTACATCAAAAGTGTAGTTAAGCGGCTTGAATAAATCCATTAGTTTTAAGTATGTCATACATTTCTTCAAATGTATGCTCCTTTATAATAATTTTAAGTGTTAATCTTTCTTCTTCATCATCAGTTTTCACAGCATGCCAACATTGTGAAACATTAAGCAATGCAGCTTCATATGAAATCATTTCAGTATCAAATGTTATGGGTGCGTTTCCTACTAGATTAAAGTTCATGCTACAGCGAGTGATTTCTGGACTGTCTTTGTGCATAAGCATGTTACAATTTTTATCCATATAAAGAAGCCGAGCGCGCCACGTTTCGATTTCAAGTACGTCCATGAATTTTTTAATCTCTTTGGATATGACATTATCACTATAAGGATAAATGTCTGTTGACCATTTATAATCATGTTTATTTGACAATTCATCAGTTCTATATCTCACCCAATGACCATATTTGTTTAATTCATAAATATATTTTCCCTTTTTATAAGCACCAACCTTCCACTCAATTTTTTTGCTTTCTTGCAATCTATCTAAATTGGATATCACATTACCACTATTGTAGACGGTTACTGGATGCCAAAATCTCGGATCACTATTGGTCCAATAGTAATCAACTGCTGCATTGATAACATCTAAGTTCATGTTGTGTGTTATATGTGCATGAGTATTTGAAGAATTTTCTTCCGGAGTAACACTGTTAGTATAACAAACCTTAGAAAAATCTGGATCTTCTTTTTCTTTCTTAGATCTAGATATCATGCTAAGTGCTGCATCACTATTAATGTTTGAATGTGTTTCACTAAAAATTTTATTAAAATAATCTTTTACTTCTTCTATATTAGTAATGTATTTTTCATAATCAATATAACTATAGCTTTTAAATTCTAAAACTTTTTTTACATCTGAATCGTCTAAGTCAAAATACTTCTGCAAGAAGTCGTGAGACAAATCCTCATATAATAATTCAGTACAGTTATTATTTTCAATGTATTGCTGGAGAAGCAAATCAAATTTAATAATATTATGAGTTGATCCTTCAAATTTGCTCAAAGTAATCGGGTGTGATTTCAAAACGGAATATAATTCAGAATCGCCGCGATCGTGAGTGTAATTCCATCCTGTTTCATATTGCACACATGTGCTCAATATAGTTCTAAATAAATCTTTTCTACGTAAAACAATTACTGATTTGTCTTTTGTGTAATCCTGAAACCACGGCCATATGTTATTTTTATCAATGTGGTCGACCATCACTTTAATGCTAAATTTTTTATTTTCTCGTTCCATGTCATTTAAAAATTTTACTCTTCCATTAATCGAAAAATCAAAATCTTTATTACAAAATCTATCATAAAATTGGCGCCATTGATGAGTTTTATATCTGTCTAAATTTCGAAACTTATTCATCCTATCTGGCCAACCTGGACCCAGCATTTCTCCTAATTGATATTTTTCAGCATTGTAAAATTTACGGTTGTGTGCAGCCATATAGAGATATGTTAAAGTAGATCCTACTCTTTGCATGGTTAGTAATGTCTTCATAATCATATATATAATATTATGCTAAAAGTAATTAATAACTTCTATGATGATCGACCGCCTGAAGAATGGATAAAGGATTTCGGAAATCCCGTACCTCAAGACAACTTAGGTTCTATTGTTATGGAAATAACGACAGAAAAAAAACAAAGAGAGCATTCTCTTAATGCGAATGATGATCTTCCATGGCATCACGATAACGGATATAAGAGTGATGTGCATCCATATGTAGCACTTTACTGTGAGGAAGCCGAAAACGCTGGAGCAATTCAATTCTGCGACATGGCAAAGGCTTATGAGGAAGCTCCAGAATGGTTAAGGCAACAGGAAGAATGTGTTAACAGTGTAAGACAATTTTTCGATCAAAATGAAGATCATCCTTGTGAATTCAAAGACAAGCTAGAAGAAAAACTTTACAAGAGGCAACGGGCAACTCATAATCTTATTCAAGATGGCTATTTTTTCTTTAGTGAGGCCTATACTGAGACTAACAAAAGAGAAGATTTAATGAAACATTGTTTTCAAGAAAAGTTTATTACAACGCATGAATATAAAAAGGGCGATCTTTTGATTTACGATAATATAAGACTATGCCACAGAAGAAATGGTACAGTTAACGGTACTAAAAAGTTGTTGAGATTTGCTTTGTCAGATTTGAGGATCTAAATAATTTTCACCTGTCCACACAATCCATTGAAACTCATCATTCACAACTCTAAATTTTTTGTTTGATAGTTTCCATTCATACTTTGAATATTTTTTCAAACCATTAAATATTCTTTTCATATTTTTATTATTCGGATCTTCTCTGGATATAAAAAAATCTTCTATACCTAACTTCATTCCAAAGTCCACTTGTTGATCTATCATTTCAAATACTTCTAACCTTGCTCCTTCTGATATCTTAAAGTTCATATTCTGAAGTGAGTTTGATGTGAAAGCAGGGAAGAAAAATCTTGAACAAAGTCTAGCCATACCATTGAAAATATCTCTTTCTTGAAGAAAACTGAACCCTATTACATCATCATAATTCTTAATAATAGTAACAGCTAAAAAATCTCTTGGGACTATTACATAATTGCGTGAGAGTCTATTTGTTTTGTACTTTTTAGCTTTCTTAAAAAGACTTTCAATTTCGTCTTCAGTACATTCATGTATTGCTGTAGTACTAATTGAATACATACTCCTATTCCATAGGTGAATACATTTTCGTGTAATCAAAAGCTGCTCGATAAAGTAATCGAGGAACTGATGGATCAACAGCGTTGCGCTTATGTAAACTATGATATTGATCCATTAGAATGAAATCGCCTTCATTCCAATTGTGGTGCATAATGTATTTTTCTTGGAATGTGTGTTCCATCAAATAATCCATAAGCTCATTCATGGGAGTTTTGTTTCCTCTCATACTACGAATGTAATGAAAGGAAAAATATAATCCTTTTTTACCGTCAAATGGATGTGTATAAACAAGTGGCTTCATATAACCACCTTCATAGACACCTCTATTCTCAAACATTTCAAGCTCTTTATCATCTTCTTCTAAATCATAAAAAGTATTGTTTTCGAATTTAAACAGACACTCAATGTTGTCCACTTCTTGTTTTACATCTTCAGGTAAATCTGCGTAAGCCTGTCTAGTATCACAAAAACTTGTAACAGAATTTACTCCAGGCATAACACAATATAGTCCTACACAACACTCCAATCCTGCATCTCTAGCATTAGCATTTGAATGCCAATCTAGTTCTTTGTCTGCAAAAATACCTGTTTTTTGTGTACCAGAAGTTGTACCATCTTCTCGTAAATTTGTAACACGCTGAAGCATTGAATATACTGGTTCCGTAAAAAACTCACGTTGACCTGTAACTGGATTTTTACCAGCTTTCATTGCCTTCCCAAAGCAGCTATAAATTCTACGAAGATCCTTTTTTTCGAAATCCTGATTACGGATTAAGATAACATTATCATTGATAATATTCTTGCCCCATTCTGTAATCTCTTCGTTTGTCATTGACTTTAAATCAATTTCGTATTCATATCCAATATTTTCTAAAGATTTTTTCATTTCCAATTCGCTTTCTTAGTAAAATTTAGTTTGAGAAATTGTATTCTCAAATATCTTATGAGCAACCTTTGAAATATTAAGATGAGGTTGCAGTAGAGCATTATAATTTATAGATCTCCCGAAGATAAAACTTTCCGGATCTACCAGTGTTATTTTATTATCATAAATCATAAAATTTGATAGATTCAAATCTTCGTGATAAAATAATTTTTTATGTTTTTCACTATAGTCTAACATATCTGCACATAATCTGTGAATGTGTGCAGACAATTTCGATAATCTACCTTGGCTAGTTCCTTTTTTATATATCCATTGAATAGCTGTCGTTGATCCAGGAACGTAATCCATTACAATTGATTTATCGTTTACTTCATATATTTTTACAGGCGTACTATTTATATTTCTAAATTCATTGTAATGAAAAAGCCATTCTTCATCTAAATGAGTTGGGAAATTTCTATGAAAATGCTTAACAATTTTATTATCTATTAGTTCTAAGCTACAATAAGATTTTAACCATTTTTTCTCAATAGGTTTTATTTCCAATTTGCTTCCTTTATTTCTGAGTAATATTCAAAAAATGGTGCTATTTTGTAATCGTCAGTTAATATTCCTCGACGTTTACTACCTGAATCTGGAATTCCATCATCATCTAGTGTCCAATCAGTAATTTTTCCTAGCAATCCATTTGGCAGTGTAAACACACAAGTATTTATTTCTTCATATCCATTTATTACATGATCAACTTCAAACCAACCAAATATATCTCTCATTAATCCTTTAAGTTCCCCAATGGAATAAGTATAGCTTTTTAAATAATTTCCAACTTCTCCAACAGATTTAACTCTAAGCATGATTGGATATTTAGTCATGTTATATTTATTTGATAGTTCTAACATGTAATTAGCAAGTGGTTTTAACACATGTGTATTTTCCGGAACAACAATAACATTTACATGAGGTATAATTTTATGTTTAAAGCAATTCTCAAGTGCAATCATTTTTTGTTTAGCGTACTTACCATTATCCATCAACTCATACATCTCATTATCAAGACCACCATTCATGCTTAATCCAAGCATGTTGATTCCAGCTTTCTTCAATGATTTTGTGTAATTTTCGTTTCTTAGTTTTAGACCGTTTGTTAGAAGAGATGGTCTATGACCATTGACTCGAGCTGTCTTTATGAGCTCAAATAGATGTGGATTCATAGTAGGTTCAGCACCTATAAATCGAATGTCACAACGATTAGGTAACTGCGCAATTGTTTCTGAAAATTTTTGTATATCAACGTCAGCAAACTTTTTATTGTTTAGCATATTTCCCAAATAACAGTTAGCACACCGCATTTGACAGCTATATGTAGTTTGTATTGATATCGTTTTAAATGTATTATCTTTAGGCTCAAGAACCATTTTGCATAAACCTATTTCTAGAAAGTTGCCGAGATTCTGTTTCGCCGGCCCAATGGCTTACGCGGCGGCAGCCAAAGGTGCAAAGTTATAATATATACCATAAAGAACTATAATATCAATGAGCATCCTGTAGATATAATCCTAAGACTTTATCATTTTCAACACTAAAGTCCATTCTATCACCCAGTGAAATAACACAGACTTCTTCTTTATTGCCTTCAAGCATAAGAAATTTACCTGTTTCTACATTCATCCAAAATGAAATAGCAGCAAGTTCCGACTGTTGGAACTGCGTTACAATATTCGCTACTGCAATGTACATTACATCTAGTTCATGTGGTAAGATGTATTCATTTACAACGTCAATAGGAAGTGCACATTGCACCGGCTTGTTTCTCAATATAGGATTAGTTTCTGCTTGTGCAAAGCCAGTCCAGAATGCCATTAACCATACAAGGATAATAGCGTGTATGTAGGTTTTCATTATTTTTCCAATCTATAAATGATATACCTATTTCCATTTCCAGGATCGATAGATAGGGCAGGAGCCCCGGAAGGCGTGGACTTTCCTACTTGCTTCCACTTGTATCCTTCCGAAAGCTGCCTTTCAGACACTTCAAAGAATTCAGCATTTGCGCTAAAGAATAGAACGCTTGTTAATAATAAGAATACGCCCATAACTAGAACTTAAATTTAACACCAACAACCGTATCGTCGTGTTTCAAACCACTGTCGAAGTCATTGTTCATGTATACGGTAACTGGTCCCATACCATGACTTACATCAACATTGACCTGGGAAATATTAAACATAAACGGATCTGCTGCTGTATCTTTCCAGTCTACGCCAACACCAAATGGCCCAAAGTCTGAACCAACCGTTAGTTTGTTTGTTTCAGTTTCTAAAGAACGTTCTGCGCCTAAGTTAAGTGTAGGACGTTCAAAAGCCATTGCTGCACTTGTTACGAAGCTTAGTGCGAAAGCTGTTGCGAGAATCTTTCTCATCTTTTTTCCTTTTAAATTAATTTACTCGTGTTCTCCACCTGCACCTCGGCCTAATCCGCCGAAATACTGTGGTGCTCTTTTAGCAGTTTCAAATGTAGCTACTGTAACTACAATACCTGCTATAATTAGTGCGTGGAGTATTGCACTAATACCAAATGCTACAATTGATCCAAGATACATAGAAAAGATAATACACCACATCCAAGCAAGTACCTGCATTACAACATGTCTTGTTTGTAAATCGGGTATATTACTTAACGGATTTCTACGATCATCCATTATAGAATTCCAACAATCTACTATAAATTTTGTCATTAATAATCACTCCCTGGTATTCCCAACCATGCGCTTACACCAAATACTTCCATAATCATAAAAGTAAACATAAGGAGAACGATACTCCATACAATCATTTTACCACTGAAATTTGATGCTGCCAGTTTAATTGCAATAATTTCATTCCCAAAAAATCGAAGCATTAGCTCAAATTCATTTGGTTCATTCTTTACTTCAATTACTTTATCTTCTTCTTCGGTTTTCAAGTCAACCATATCTATCTCCAAGTTAAGTACCACTTTTCTGTTCCGAGGCAAGTGGCCAGCCCGGTAACACTACGCTGCGAGTGCTACAGGTGCAAAGTTATCGTTTGCATTTACTACTTTGAAGACTCAAGCATCAGTCGATCCTGTTTCGCCCCCATCATAAAAACACGACGAAGTCTTTTATTGTAGCTTCGCTTAATCTTTTTACGTTGACCTGGGCGCCACTTAAAATATTTCTTGGCTTTCGTGAGTGCATCGTACTCATCACCAGTCTTTAGTTTAATGCGCATACTTCACCGTGTGTTTATGGTGGAGGCGGCGGGTACTGCCCCCGCGTCCTGTCTACCCTCTAACATCTTCATTGTTATTTATATTATACCACATTTCTCTACGCTTGTAAACATATAAATAATCCAGAGCGAATGAGGTAAAAAATGTTAGATCCAGTGACTGCAGCTGCGACAGCAACTGCGGCTTTTAATACTATCAAAAAGGGGTTTGAGATTGGCAGAGATATCGAGCAGATGGCTGGCGATATTGGCCGGTGGATGTCGTGTCTTTCTGATATGGAACAGGCAGAAAAAGAAGCAAAAAATCCTCCAATCTTTAAAAAATTATTTAACGGTTCTTCTGCAGAGCAGGAGGCTTTACAGATATTCATAGCAAATAAAAAGGCAAAAGAACAAAGAGAACAACTTCGTAATTATATTGGATATACTATGGGCCAATCTGCTTGGGAAGAACTAGTTCGGATGGAAGGAAAAATCCGAAAAGATCGCCAAGAGACACTTTATCGACAAAGAGAACGAAGAAAGCAATTTATAGAAGTAACTGCCATAATCTTTTTCTGCGTATTAATACTTGGTGCCATATTTGGATTTATTTTATTACTGAAGAGTCAGGGCCATATCTAGTGCTACATGCTTTTTTGTTAATGGTCTATTTAGGAATAGGTGAAGATCGTAGGTTAATATCAAGTGATATGTATTTTCATGATGTAAGAAGGTGTAACTTTTTTGCAAAAGAGTTATCAAAAAGATATTCAACTTATGCAGTAATGGATAAACGTGATAGAGCTACTGCTTACTGTGTTCCTAAATATATAAAAGAAGGTACAGGAATACAAATATATGATTGATGTAATTAGATTAAGATTAATTAAAATGAGAGAGCAACAAGATCTACCAGAACCTTATGGGGATCTGGAAGATAAAGTTGCTCGTATTAAGACTGATATTGCAATTATGAACGATCGTCTTGGGAGGAATTCTCAAGGTCATGTACGTAAAGCTGAATTATCGCATAATGCAAAACCTTCATTAAGTCTTTCCGAGCGTCTTGCCGCGAACCCTTCTTTCCGTAACGCTGTGCGTACTTAAGAATATTTCCAATACAAAATCCTTCACCATGACCGCCATCGATAATAAACTCTGTGGCTTGGAAATTATTCTTTGAATAATGTGTATCATAGGTGTTGCTAATATACTCGAGAAGTTCGTCAACATAAATGTCTTCTTCAAACTTGTAGTCAGGTGCTTTTTCACCATCTAGATCATACATCTATTTCTCCCATCTATAAAATATGTGCGCATCAACTCGCACTGTTGGTGTTTTTGTTTCTGCCCAATCAGGACGAACATAATAGGCGTGATAATGTGTTGCGCCTTCTGTAATATCTTCGAACCAACCAGTGTAAACTTTGAATGCCATTGAACGTGTGAGTTCGTAAAGCTGCTTATCTGCTTCGGGTATTATCTCTGCCTTACCATCACAGTACCAAGAGAAATGGCATTGATTTCTTTTTGGTATATATTCACCTGTTCTCCAGGACTTAATCATAACAGCTTGATGTACAACATCGCATGCTGTATTTGGAAAGCGTGAATCTGCCATTCGATTCATAACAACATTACCAACTGCAAGAAGACCGCGGAATGATTGGTTCCGCGATTCCCAGTACATGTTTTGTGCAAGACATTCAACCTCTTGATCAAGGTTTGATTTGATGGGTTCTGCTGCAAAAGTCTTTTCAGAGAACGTAACTGTCAGAGCTACAATCGATAGGATAATCCATTTCATTGGTATCTCTCCCATGCTTCGTTCCACGCGTGTTCCATCAAGCTACTAACTTCGTATTCATCCATATGCTTAACAAGATCATCATGGAGAACAGCACGTTCGCAGTATTCCATGTAGCTTTCACTTTCAAGAGCAATCTTTTCGCACTTGTCAATGAATTCATCTTCCAAGTCCATAATCCAACCTGACATACCCATTAGGAATTCCTCCATTGTTGAAAGCCTTGTTCGTATATTTTCTTGTTCCAAGCATCGCGCTTGGCATCGAAGAATTTATGATCGATGGTCTTCATAATATCGAGAGGCGAAACACCGGATTCAAATGCGGTGAAATAAGCATCGACAGGAAGGCCAGACTTGATTAGCCAATTCTTGAAGATGGCCTTTGTAATGAAACCACGTCCATTTTTCCAACGACCTACGATCTTGCCATATGGTGCCTCTTCGGTACGATACCGAAGGTAAGGACCATCGTTGACGAAATTCTCTTTGATAAACATAGGTAACTCCTCTTTTCCTATTTTGTATATCTATTCTACCATAGAAAAAGGGGATTGTAAACCCCCTTTTTTCATTTTATTCAAAAAAAAATATATTTTTTGTTAAGGCTTAGTAGCGTCAATGCCAGGAAGATAATCGGTCATACCGAGTAAATCCCCATCACTGAATTCACCACCAAATGGATCAAGTGTACCTCGAGTAATTGCTTCTTCTAGTCCCATTGCGATTTCTGCAACTTCTTGAGGCATATTTGTATAAGGTGCCATAGCCACCATTCCTGTATCCATGCCTCCCCATGTATCAGAAGATTCCCATGTACCATCCATAACTGCTCGTACTCTCTCGACATAGTATGGGCCCCAGTCATCAAGAATAGAAGTAAGTTGGGTATTCGGTGCAAACTGAATCATATCAGATGCCTGACCAAAAGCCATGATACCTGCTTCTTCAGCAACCTGTAATGCTGCAGGTGAATCTGTATGCTGGGTAATAATATCAGCACCCGCACCAACTAATACTCTTGCTGCGTCGCCTTCTTTAATTGGATCATACCATGTATTCACCCAAATTACGTCAATATCAAAGTTTGGGTTTACGCTTGTTGCACCAAGGTAGAATGCGTTAATACCACGAATAACTTCTGGAATAGGGAATGATGCAATATATCCTGCCTTACCAGCCTCTGACAGATGACCAGCAATTACGCCTTGGATATATCTACCTTGATAAAACTTAGATGAATAAACTGCCATATTATCTGCAGTCTTATATCCTGTTGCATGTTCAAATTTTACATCTGGGAATTCTTTTGCAACTTTGAGCATCGGATCCATATATCCAAACGATGTAGCAAAGATAACATCAAAGCCTGATTGTGCCATCTCCCTAATTACTCGTTCGGAGTCAGGACCATATTTTACACTTTCAATATATGAAGTTTCGACCGAATCACCAAATTCTTCAACAACTGCCTGCCGACCTTTATCGTGCATATATGTCCAACCGTGGTCGCCAACTGGACCGACATATACAAATCCAACTTTGACTGGATCAGCATGTGCTGTAGAAAATAGAAACAGTGACAGGATAAGGGCTGTCAACCCTTTGAGAGATGATCTGATCATCATTGTACCTTTCTAGTTAATGAATTCTTCCATAATTGGAAAAATGGTTGATAACACCTTGCCACATTCAATAGCAACTTCTTGGTGTTCTTTTTGAGTTCCGTTACCGGATCTTAATTCGATATAATGCATCCATGAACGAAGAGTTCCATTCATGTACATAGTAGATTTTGTTAATCCTTCGGGCAGTACCGATCTGGCTTGCTCTTTAGCAATACCATTTTCAAGTGCCCACTCATATGAATCCTTAACAGCAACTGCTACTTCAGCTTGGCGTTTGATCCATTCCATTTTCAAATCAACGTCGTCTGTGACGACACTGTTCTGTCTATTCTTGTGGTCTTGTAGACGAGCTTCTCTGAACCGGGTAAAATCTGTTTGTTCAGCATATCTCTGTGAAAACTCTTGGAACGAAAATGATCTATGGCGTAGTATTTGTCTTGCAATATCTCTTGTTGTTTCTATTTCGAGGCAAGCAGAAACCATTTCAAACGGAGACCAATGTTTTTCCCTGGCGAGATACCGCAGAAGTTTTTGGGATGTTGCTGTATTGTTTTGGTTCGATGGATTGGATACACGGGCGCAATACGCCACGAGTTCTTGTAGATTTTCATATCCTTCTCCTTGTGAATAACTGATTAGTTTAACGTTCAATTAATTACTCCCATAACCCAATTCTCTGCACAATCTTCAGCATAGCTTCTGTCATGATTATATAGATTTCTTCGTTCTTCTAATTTATTATCCGTGTATAATTCTACATAAAATCCTATTGGGTTTCGAAATACTTTTGCAGATCGGTCGGCATATTGGTCACGACCAAGATAACCGCTTTCTTCTATATTTCTCCACCTAATATCTACTCTCTTCTTTTTCATAATTTAAAATCCTCGAAACGTTTACCAGTTTCTGTATTATCAAAGACAGGTGTATCATCTGTTAATGATTGGTCATCTTCATCTACATCAAATAGTCGCATTTTGGAACGATCAACACCAATTACAAAACGTTTATGATGTGTTGGATCATTATATCTATTCTTTAATTGTTTGACCATCATTTGATTCATTTGCTCTAGTTCTTCTGTTGAGATAAGGGCAAACATAAGGTCTGCTGTAGCGGGTAGTCCAAAAGATTCGGACGTATCTTCAAGCCCAACATCCGAGTTAGAATAACCAGAACGAGTCGTTTGCGTTGCAGAGAAGATCGGTAGGTCGTACTCGACAGCAAGACCTCGTAGCTCTTCAGCAATTGCTTTAATGTAAGTATATGAATTGATTGCTCCTCCCATGGCTTTCATTCGTGACGATGCACAAATATTCAGATAATCAATAAAAATAATATCAGGTTGGAATTCTTTCTTTAGCTTTAATTCATTGAGCAATCCGCGGAAATGACCAGCATGTGCTGAACCAGTAGGATATTCTTTTACAATTAACTTACCAGCCGTTTTCTTTGATAGGTTATGAACCTTTTCGGTAAACTGGTCCTTCGACATATTTTCAAGTTGGTCAATAGGAATATTAAGAAGGTTAGCATCGATACGTTCTGCAATACGTTCTTCAGCCATTTCCATTGTAATATAAAGAACGTTCTTACCATCAACTAAGGAGCTAGCAGCAACATGGCACATAAAGAGTGATTTACCAACGCCAGTGCCAGCAAGAGCAATATTCAGAGTCTTGTTTGGAACACCACCTTTTGTAATCTTGTTGAAGTAATCAAGATCGAATGGTATGCGGTCTTCTTCGGTGTGGTAGAAATCATATCTTTGTTCTGCATTTTCAACGTAATCGTGACCGACATTGGTATCGAATGCTACACCAAGAGCTTTGGAAAGTAAGTCTGGTAGAGCACCTTTTGTTAAGCTATCATGTTTACCATCAATAATCGTAATCGATTCCATAATAGCATTATGGATAGCACGGTCTTGGCACCATTTTTCAGTTGAATCGATTAACCAATCCTGATCAATTTTTTCAATTGCAAAAAGCTGTGGAACAATATCCATAGCCATCTGGAACTGTTCGCCTGAAAGGTTCGAATCGTTTAGTTCGATACCAAGTGTTTCTGAAGTAGGAAGCCTATTATATTTAGCTACGTACTTACCTGCTTCTTTAAAGAGTGTTTTGTATATCCCTTGAAAATAATCTGGCTTAATAAATGGAAGTACTTTACGCATATACTTTTCATCTGTAAGTAAATTGCGTAGAATTGTTTGTTCAATGTTTGTCTGCAAGTGTACCCTCGGCTCTCATTTGTGCGCGTATTTTTGTTGCTGATATATTATGAACCTTATCGCCAAGATCGTGTTCGGTAAAAGTGTAACCAACACCACGACCGTAGCTAATATCAACGATGTTTGGTACTACCATTATAACGTAATCTTCGTCAAAAGTAAACCCTTCTTTTGATAGGCTTTGAATGATATTAGTCATTACAGTTTTTTCATCAAAAGGATTATCGTCTTGTCCAGGTACTCTTGAATTTGCTTCAATGTTAGATGGTACACGTCTAACCATAATGCAAACTTGTCCTGTAATTGCATGACAGCGTTTGAATAATTCAGTGTGACCTGGATGCCATGGCTGCCATCGTCCCAGCATCTGTACTGTGGGTTTAGTCCAATCAAACGACATAACTTTCAATCTCCTTAGCAATTGCTTCAATTTGTTCGTCTGTTAAGTAGTGTTCAACAGCCCAATCAACCAGTGCTGGAGTTTCAAACATCGCATTAGTGTCTTCGTATCTACCTTCTTTAATTGTGTTTAACCAAATAACTATGTCGGGATCAAAAGCATCTCGGGTTTGTCGAGTAGGACAGACAAAGTCGCAGATGACATATCTACCATGGGATTTCTCATAGTCTGCAACCGTCTTCATACGATTTGCCTGCCTTACCCTACCTTCAGGGGAGAAGTCCCAATCATTCGCCATCTGACGAACTTTATCCGCATTATACCAAGCACATTCCAAATGCTTTTGTAATCTTTCTGATAGCCAGGTTTTACCTGCTCCGGGTAATCCCATTACTAATATTTTCATGGGTTTCTTTCTTTCATAATAACTGATCCGGTATCCATGCCGTCACGTATAATTGCTTCAAGTAGGTCACCAGCAAATTCCTGAAGTTCAATATTTTCTACAGTTAATTCAGAATCAGGTGATGATATCACTTCGAAGTTAAATGACATCACACCTTCTTCTACTCTGTTAAAACTAATCGCATGAAACTGAAGAACAGTCTCGATATAATTACCAGTTAGAATACGAACAGCCCATGCTTGATCATCTCCTTCAGCTGGAATAAGTTCATAATCTTTGAGTTCAATCAGCGACATCACTTACCTTTCCAATTGAAAATCTTTGTTTAATATAATCGCCAAATCCTTCTTCAAAGATTGGTTTCCAGAATTCTTCTTTCAGTGTATCTTTTTCTCGTACTTTTGGTTCAAGTAGTTCGCCAGTCTGTTGGCTAACTTGGCAATACCAGCCATTCGACGGCTTAGCCACAAATTTACCTTCGAGAGCAACCTCAAGAAGACCAGACCACTTCTGTACTCCACCATCCCAAGAAACGCTAATGGGTATCTTAGACTTTTCTTTAACATAACGTGATTTCTCCACATTAATTACAAAGTGATAACCTTTGATTTCGTTTCCGGATTTATCTTGCTGCCGGCCAAGAATCCAAATATTATCTGCACTGTAGTATATACCCGTTCCACCAGATACGATAGCTTTGGGGAATAGTCCCATTTCCATATAGGTATGGTTAACAGCAATGAGCGGGATATTTTTCATGTTCAGATATGGCGTGCACATACGGAATAAACCTTTAAGTGCTTTTGCACGTGACATATCAGCAACGGATTTTTCGTTGATAGCATCTTCTAATTCTTTCTTTGATGCAAGGTTACCAACGGAATCAATCATGACTACAACTTTATCGTTACGATCTAGACCTTCAAGTTGACCGATCAAATCGAACTTAAGTTGTTCTACATCTGTAATTGGTGTATGAAGAACACGACTGGTATCAATATCAAATTGTTCAAAGTAAGACTGCGGAGAACCAAATTCAGAATCATAAAAGAGTAGTACCGAATCTTTATATTTCTTGAGATAGGCCGATGCCATAATTAGGCCAAACGACGTTTTGAAATGTTTAGATGGCCCGGCAAGAACTGTAAGACCGGGTGCTAGTCCGCCATCCATAGAACCAGATAGTGCAACGTTCATCATTGGCACGTCAGTTGGTACCATATCTTTTTCATTAAAGAACTTAGAATCAGAAAGAATGGATGTTTCTTTAATCTTACTATTCTTTTTTAGTTTATCCATAATGGACATATACTTCTCCTGTAATTTTTCTTCTATTATACCGCATCTTTCTGCAAATGTAAACTAATATATTCTTCAACTTTCATTTTCGGATTCCATCCAAGTTCCAATAGATCTGTAATATCAGCAGTGTTATCTTTTGCTTCGCAATCATCACCGTCGGTAATTGGTACATCAATACCAGCCACTTTTGCTAAGTCCTTAACGACAACACCACGTCCAGTTCCAATATCATAATATGGTTTCAAAGTAACACCTGGATACTCATGTAGATTTAGCTTCTTATCCATAATTAATAACATTGCGTCAACAACATCGTCAACATGTATAAAGTCTCTTGTATGTGTTGTTAAGTATTCTACTTCACCTCGAATAAGTTTACCAATTAGCATACTTTCACGTGCGCCTTCACCATATACTGTAGTAAATCGAAGACCGACCTGACCATATCTTGCTGTTTCTTCATTTACTTTTTTACTTGTACCATATGGCGATAGCCACCAGTTGTGTATGCAAGATGATGAAGCATAGAATAATGGTATATTAATTACTTCGCAAATTCTTTGAATTCTCGTAGTATTCACTACGTTGTTTTCCCAGTATCGAGCTGGATCTTTAATACTTGCTCTTACATCAGCCCATGCTGCAAGATGGAATACTGCATCATAATTTTCTAATTGAAATCTTTCAATAGGTTTGTCAATACGTAAATCCCATTCAACAATATTGTGTCCCTGTCTCCGAAGTCTTTCTTTCAGGTGACTCCCAATAAATCCACGTGACCCTGTGATTGCAATCTTTAATCTTTTCAATTTACGTACTCCTTTAATCTTTTTATTATTTTCTTTTCAAAAGAAATATCGTTTAAATTTCTATTCAGTGGTGATGGATGCGGTGCTGCAAAGTGTGGTATGCCAGCCTTTTCCATAAATTTAGAAACCTCACCACCAAGTGTAATAATCTTACTGTGGTCCAGCCCATCCAAGCATAAATCCTCTTTCACTAGTTTCTTACAGGGAACTGGCGAAAGATTCGTAAATGCATATGTATGAATATCACATTCATCTAGCCATCTATGAAGCCTTTTCATAGTAGGTGAATTGCGTATATTCTTTTTGGATGGACTGTGACCAACAATAAGTATTTTATGCATGTTTTCTTAGGACGTGCGCCATATCCTCTTCTAACTTTTTAACTCGCGATTTCAGCTCTTCAATCTCTTTCTGTAATTCTCTGTTTGTTTTTTCCATTGGGGTTGAAGTCTCTTTTAGTCTACGTGCCATATAATCGTGATGGCTTTCATGCTTTAAGGAATTCATATTGTACTCCTGCTTCGTTAAACATATCTTGGGTTAACCCCCAAGACTCCTTCCATCGTTCTGGAATAGAACCTTCCATTACGATCTTCTTGATGCCGACCTGTATAATACCTTTTGCACAGTCGGAACAACAAGGTAATCCGTAAACATACATGGTTGCACCATCGAGTGATGTACCATTATATGTAGCATTAAAAATGGCATTCATTTCTGCATGAACAATCATTTTATATTTTAATTCTCTATTTGTATATCTTGTTAGGCTATCACTGCATCCACGTGGGAATCCATTATATCCAGTAGAAAGTACTTGTCCTTTGCCGCCAATTGCAACTGCACCAATTTTTGAAGAAGGATCTTTTGACCATTGAGCAGCCTGCCTGGCTAACTCCATATATCTTTTATCCCACTTGAGCTTGTTGTCTGAAGATTCTGTCGTTGGCTGCTCTTTGATCGGTTGGGTCTTTTCTGATTTTGTCAGTTTTGAGAGGATGCTTTTCACGATTTAAAATCTCCATTGGTACAATATTAGCGAACGTTTCTTTCAGTACTTTCTTTTCACCATTACGTTTGGAATAAGGTGTATTGAGTGCATGCTTTACAATAGTCGGTGCAAGGAAAGGAGCACGAAGTTCTATTGTTGAATGCATCATAGTACGATCTAGCTTTGGTAAGTGGTAATATGGTAGTTCTGCAAATGTATCTGAATACTGACTATCA
>Ga0255781_10000409_pt1 | contig 33776 bp, 26 predicted proteins | sample 101ome_21_FD_179979 | JGI IMG/M metagenome (GOLD analysis project Ga0255781, IMG submission 179979) | Coastal salt marsh microbial communities from the Groves Creek Marsh, Skidaway Island, Georgia - 101413BT metaG (version 2) | ecosystem: Environmental > Aquatic > Marine > Intertidal zone >... | reverse complement strand
TGATATGCCATCTAGATAGTAGCAACATTAGGCACGACCGACGAAACCGGCTTCGACGGCTTCGATTGGATGCACGGATGGATGGTTGGATGGGTTCCGTCGACACATCGAGACGACGGATAGACGCGATGATGACGATGACGATGCGAGCGAGCGTGACGACGACGCGAGTGACGACGCCGACGACGAGCCGCGGACGCCGCGGGGCGGCGACGACGACGACGACGCGCGCGGGGGCGACGTTCGAAGTGCCTTCGCAGTACACGAAGGTGACGCCCTGCGGCGCCGGGGTCTTGGTGAAGGTGGCCGCGGCGGAGACGGTGACGAAAGGGGGCATCGTGCTCACCGAAACGGCGCAAAGAAAACCGACGAGCGGTACGTATCTCATCGCGGGCGGTGGACGACGCCAGGGTCGGGCGCGTTCGTTTCCGCACGACGGGCGCGCGCGCGCGGACGACGGGGCGGAGGGTTTGGGTCGCGCGGGTCGTCTGCCGCTCGGCTCGGACGCCCCCCTTCCTCCATCCTTTCGCGCGCACCCGGAACGTTTGACTGACGACGTCGCGCTCGTTTTTCTTTACCACAGGTGACATCGCGGCCATCGGTCCGGACGTCAAGCACGTCTCCGTCGGCGCGACGGTCTTGTACAGCAAGTTTGGCATCGGGTGCACCGACTTGAAGATGGGCGAAGACGACTACGTGATGATTCGGGAACAAGACCTCATCGGTTGCTTCCCATCCAGCGGCGCGCGCGCGAACGACATCCCCAAGCTCACCCCGTGCGGTGACCGCGTGCTTTTGGCGGTGGATCAGGTCGCGTCCGAGACCAAGGGGGGCATCCTTCTCACCGAGGGCGCCAAGGAGAAGCCCGTCACCGGAACCGTCGTCGCCGTCGGCCCCGGGAAGGCGGGCGAGGACGGGGAGACCAAGCCGATGCAGCTCAAGGCTGGGGACAAGGTGATTTACTTCAAGTACGCCGGCGACCAAATGTCCGACGAGGAGGGCAACGCCTTCGTCGTCCTCCACGAGGGCGACGTCTTGGCCAAGCTCTGATTCGATTCTCCCTTGGACAGGACTCTTTCCGTTCCGCCGGGCGTCCGTCCGTCCGTCGCGCGACGCGATCGCGACGACCGCAATCCTCCGCTCTCATCGATCCATATCAGCGCGTCGTACGGAGTACTAGGTCATACTATGATTCATTTACACCCAACTAAAAGGATATTTCGTACACATTTCAATACGAAGAAGCACCACCGTAGCGGCATCTTGCGCCGTGGCGTATGATAATCATCCTCGTATTAAACCCCCATCGCGTCCCGTGTGACTGACGTACTGACGGAACCCTCACGACCGGGAGTCAAGTCTGGATCCGGTGTCCCCGGCGTCATACTCACGCACCCGCACGCACCCGCACGCACACGATGCAAGTGAACGCGCTCTTCAAGAAGTCCGCCCCGGCGCCGGCGAAGACGGCGACCAAGACGGTGAAGAAGTCGGCGCCGGTGAAGAAGACCGTCGCGCCCAAGGCGAAGCCGGCGCCGGTGAAGAAGACGACGGTGAAGAAGTCGGCGCCGAGAAAGGCTGCCCCGACCAAGGTGGCCAAGGGCGACGCGCTCGCCAAGTGGTACGGTGCGTATCGGTTCGTTCGTTTCGTTGGGTTTTCTCGTCGACGCGCGAGAGGGAAGGGGGGAAGGGGCGTTACGGCGCGTCGAAGCGTCGCGTCGTCGTGATTCGTCGTTCACGGTCGTCGGCGTCGCGGGCTCGGCGCGATCGGATCGAACTTGCGAAATCTCTCATGATCGGGCTCGATCGGTCGAATGGATACGATAAGATACGAAGGGTGACGAACGAACGACCGGGGGGATCGGACGACGGTTTCGACGGTCGAGACGACGTCGGTCGACGTCGGTCGACGCGCGCGACGTCGACGATGACGAGCTCGGCGCGGGATTCGTTTCGCGGCGGTCGATCGATCGAACGCGCGATCGATGGATCGATCGATCGATGGATGGAATGATGGCGATCTCCACCCGCTCGGGTTTGGGTTGGAAGATCGCGCGAAACGGAACGCGCGGCGCGTCGATTGGTTCGGGTGTGTCGTGTGCGTTGGGTGTTCCAGACGACGGGTTTTGAGAAATTCGGGGCGGGGTGTCGCTCGCCGCGCGTGCGCTTTATCGATCGCGTCGACTGACTCTTCGTAATGATGAATGTTGGATATCGCTCGCCCCGCGCAGGCCCGAACCGCAAGCTCTACTTGCCGGGCGGTCTCTTGACCACCGCGGACATTCCGTCCTACCTCGACGGTACCCTCGCCGGTGATTACGGTTTCGACCCGCTCGGCCTCGGTGCTGACGGTGCGATTGAAAAGTACCGCGTGAACGAAGTTCTCCACGCTCGCTGGGCCATGCTCGCGATTCCGGGCATCGTCATTCCGGAAGCCCTCGGCGTTCCGGGTGGCGTCTGGACGGAAACCGGCAAGGTTTTCTTGGATGGTGAAACCGGTCGCCCGGAGTTCCTCGAGCTCGTGCCGCTCTACGCCGCCATCAACGTTGCTCTCATGGCTGGTGTCGAGAAGTTCCGCTCCGATGGTGTCGGTCCGGCTGGCTTTGTTCCGTTCAAGGGCAAGTTCGACGAATCCGCCTTCGACGGCGTCGACCCGATCAACCCGGGCGGTCCGCTCGATTTCTTCGACGTTGCCGCCAACCCGCAAGATTTGGCCATCCTCAAGGTTAAGGAAATCAAGAACGGCCGCCTCGCAATGGTTGCCATGTTGGGTGTCTTCGTGCAAGGTGTGTGTTTTTAAATGTCTTCTCGTCTCATCCTCTTTTATTTTTCCGTCGACGAAATTCGTTACTGACGACGACGTTCTTCTTTCCACCGCGCGCAGGTCTCGTGACCAACGAAGGTCCGGCTACGAACTGGGGCAGACACGTCGCGAACCCGTTCGAAGTCAACGCGGTGTCTGTTCTCGCTGCGGGTGCCAGAACCCCGGTTCTTTAAGCGCGCCGCAAAGCGCGATTTAAAGATGGACGGCGCGTTTCAACCACTCGTGTGAACACGATGGTTCTCGTAACATTTTTGCAATAAGCATATCTACGAACGTAACTTTACTTGAACACGACCCATCGACACGCGTCATTCTCATTCTTCGTTAATCATAAAACGGCGCAGATGTTCGTCCCCATGGCGACCGCGGGCTCGTCTCTCGCGACCGCAGCGCTTTGCTTCTCCGCAGTTGAACGCGACTCAACTTCTGAAATCCAACCTCAGACTCGGTCGATCGATCGGTCGGTCGGTCGGTCGGTCGGGACTTTTCCGCACCAGGGTACGCAGGCGATCACACTGGACATGCTCGCTGTCGCCCCGACGACGACGTCCACCGTCGTCCCGACGCGAACCGAACGGCGATGCGGTCGAGAGGGCGTGGTCGTTCGTTATCGAGCAAAACCGAGCTCGGGACGACTGAGCGGTACCGCTCGCGGTAGACGCGCGGGCGTCGTCGCGCTCAGCGACACGTCGTCGGATTCGGGCGTCGTTTCTTCTTCTTCGTCGTCTTCTGGGAACACGACCCTCGTCGTCGCGGGCGCGGCGTCGCTCGCGGCCATCGCCGCGACGCACGCTCCGGGAGACGCGGCGGTTCGCGCGGTCGGGTCCACCGCGCTCGGTCTCGCTCTCGCGGCGGTGGGGTACAAGAAAAAGTCACTCGATGCGTCGGGGGCGTTGGCGGCGATCGGCGTCGGGTTTGGGAGCATTTATGCCGACGCGAGTTTTGGAGCGGCGCTTGCGGCGTTCTTTTTTAGTTCGAGTGCGGTGACGCGAATCCGGTCAGACGTCAAGCGCAAAGTTGATGAACACTTCAAGGATGGTGGTGGGAGAAACTGGGTGCAGGTGTTGGCGAACGGGCTCGTTCCGACGCTCGTCGCCGCGGCGTTCGTCGCTGTCGCTTCGGCGGACGCAGCGGCGACACGCACGTTGGCGAGCGCGTACATCGGTTATTACGCGTGCTGCGGCGGGGACACTTGGGCGAGCGAACTCGGGGTTTTGTCAAAGTCCAAACCGCGATTAATCACGGATCCCCGTCGTCAGGTAACCCCCGGGACGAACGGTGGGGTCACGGCGCTCGGATGGGCCGCTAGCGCCGGGGGCGGCGCCGTCGTTGGTTCAGCGTTCTTCATCGGGCGCGCGCTCTTGGAATCCATGGGAGGCGCTTCCGCAATATCGTCGACGTCTGTGTCCGCTTCGCCAATGATTGATTTCTTATTCATCACCGCCTTCGGCGCCACTTGTGGGATCTTTGGCTCGCTCGTCGACAGCGTTCTCGGCGCGACGATTCAATACTCTGGATATTGCTCCAAGCGCGAGCGAGTCGTGAGCAAACCTGGACCGACGGTGACTCGCATCAGCGGTTTAGAGTTTCTCAGCAATAGCGCCGTCAACTTAGTCTCCGGTATCATCACCGCTTGCGTCGCCGCCGCCGTTTCGCCCTTGTAAATTTGTTGTTTTTGAACGTTTCATTTTTAATACAAAGCGCGCGTCGTTGCACACTCAGTCACAGAATCTTCACTCTTCCACTTCACTTCGTCGCGCGCGCGCCGCGAAGACGCGCCCGCATCCATGTTTCCACCTCGTGCCGGTCAGTGCGCGTACGTCATCGACGGTGCGCACACCGAAATGTGCGTCACTGAGTACTCGAATCGAGTCTTTGTCGTTGTCACGCAGGTTGGAAAACTCGGAACGGTGTTTCACATCACGACCGACGGCGACGAAACGGCGCTCCAGGACGCCGCGATGATGCTCCGCGTGGACCCGAACGCGATGAACGATAAGGTTCGCGTGCGGACGCTCATAGGAAAGCGGGACGACGCGCTGTTGAGCGCGTGCGCTCGACACGTGGGGGAGGTGTTGGTGAGCAAAGGTTGCGAAAAGTGCGTTTTTGTTTTATTTTATTGTGGATTTGACTTGTTCATACGTGCGCGATACTGACGATGACGGTCGTGTTTTGTTTGCGTAGAGAAATCATACTCGCGCTCGGATTGAGAGCGGGTTTGAGCATGGACGCGCACCGCGCGGTGGCTTCACTTGCGGTGGAACGCGTCGCGGAGTTGATGCAAGCTTGACTACTCGGGTACAATACAGATTTTAGCAATTACAACGAAACACTCTCTGCCGATTAGCGGCGCGAGTGTTGTTATCGATAGGAGACTATTAGTTAGAGCTCATCTTTGACCGGGGTGGTGGGATCAAAGGCGCACGATTTGCCGCCTTCTTTGAGTGTGTGGCTTGCACCGCACTCGCCGGTTTCGTCGCCATCCGTCGTCTTTTCACGCTCACTTGCCTTTTTCTTCGCCTCTTTCAGCTTCTCCGCCACTAAAGTTCTGTTTAATGTTTCGGATTGCTTCATCGTCGCGTTCGTTCCGTCCACGTTGACGACGACTTCGTTGTCTTGTGCGGCGTTGGTCAACAATTTATCGCTCGTCATGCTGAGCAATTCGTCCACGTCGACGTCGATGCCTTCATCCTCGATGCTCGCCTTGAACTCCTCGTGTTGATCACGACGCAAACGCCGACGCTTGTCGCTTCCGCTTTCTCCGGTGTCTGCGCCAGCGGCGACGAGAATGTCGTAAATCTCCTGGTGTCGGACGAGTTGACTGAGTTTGAGCGCCGTAAAGCCGAAATCCATGTACGCCGTCTTTTGCACGTAATTCACCACCGCACCCGCGTCGACAAGAATCTGTACGCACTCCGAGCACTTAGCCATGACGGATCGCATGAGCACAGAGTACCCGAGCGTGTCCACTTCGTTGACGTTGGCGCCGTAATCAATCAACAAATCCATCGCCCTTGCGTTGCCCAAATACGCTGCCTTCATGATTGGAACAAAGTGTCTCGTCTCGCCGAGCTTTTGACACTTTTCCCTCAGGTTTGGCTTCCACCTGAGCAAATCCTCTAGTTCATCCATATCGTCGTCATCGATCGCCTCGTGAATCGAGCCCACCGCGGATTCCCCCTCGTCGAGTTCTGATTTTTCAACCTCCTTCTCTTTCGGCGCCGGCGTCGCGACGGGTTTGTTCTTTGTCGATTTCTTCCTCCGCTGTTTCTTCAACCCCGCGTCGACAGTCGCGTCGCCCTCAGAACCTGCCATCGCGGCGTCATCCAATCCACCGTTCCCCGTCGTCGTCGTCGCCGCCGTCGCAGCTCCGTCTCCTGAGAGACCTTCGCTCGACTCGCTCGCTACCGACGCCGCCGAGTCAGCATCCTCTGCGACAACCCCGACGCGCGTCGTCCCAGAGACGATAAAAACGACGACGATGAAGGCTAGAATCGTCGCGAGCGACGCCATCAACCCACCCCGTCGTCGTCTCGACCGACGAACCGCTCTCGCTTCGTTTTGACGATTCATGGCGTCGAACACCATTCTCGATCGATTCGTTCGACTCGTTCCGCGTCGCGCGCGCGCACAGAGTCCCGTCTTCGCGCGTTCGAGAACGCTCACCTCCCCTCGCGCGCTCTAACGAAGCGAACGAACGAACGAACGGCACCGCTCTGTCCCGTCCGGTCGACCGTCCGTCGGTGTGTGTCGTTCCGATTACGAGTTCGATCCAGAAAATCACACAAGTGACGAGTCATGAACCGTCACTTCCCGAGGGACTACCAACACGTCACGCGAAAAGCCAACCACTCGCTTCGAGCGCGTCCGCGCGCACTGCTCGACGCGACGTCGGACGAGACGCGCGATCGCACCGACGCGACGCGCGATGCGAACGGTCTCGTGCCCGTCGTTGAACCCGACGCGCGGTGCCCCGGCGCGCCGAGAAGCGCGTGGGCGGTGGATAAAGTCGAGTTTCAACAGCACCAGTGGGCGCGTCACCGCGGCAGCTGCGAAAAATGATTTTGACGACGCGACGACGTCGGACGTCGTCGTGATCGGGGCCGGGATCGGTGGGTTGTGCGCCGCGGCGTTGCTCGCGAAGAGCGGGCTCTCCGTCACCGTGCTCGAGTCGCACGTCGTCGCGGGTGGGGCGGCGCACGCGTGGGAGAGAGACGGGTACACGTTTGAGTCTGGACCGTCGCTGTACAGCGGACTCGCGGCGAGACCGACGACGAACCCGTGCGGGCAGGTGTTGCACGCCATAGACGAATCGGTGGAGTGCATCAACTACAACACGTGGATGTGTCACCTTCCCGAGGGGGATTTCTTGACGGAGGTTGGGAACGACCAGTTTTTAGACGTGTTGGAAAAGTTTGTCGACGCGGACGCCGTGGAGGAGTGGAAACGATTGAAGGAACTCATGCAACCGCTGGCGACGGCGTCCGCGGCGCTTCCACCGGCAGCGGTGAGAAGCGATGTGTTCGGGGCGTACACGTTGGCGCGCTTCGTTCCCGGGCTCGTGCGTTCGGCGCCGTACATTTCAAAGATTATGGCGCCGTATTCCAAGTTTTTAGACGAAAACGACATTCGGCATCCATTTATTCGCAACTACATGGAGATGCTCTGTTTTCTTCTCAGCGGCGCGCCGGCGAGCGGGACCATGGCTGCGGAGATTGGGTACATGTTTGACGATTGGTACAAGCCGAACTCCACGCTAGAGTTTCCTAAAGGTGGGAGCGGGGCCATCGTGGACGCGCTCGTTCGAGGCTTGGAAAAGCACGGGGGCGTCGTCAAGCTCGGATCGCACGTCGAGGAAATCCTCGTCGAGGGCGAGGGGGAGAGCAAACGCGCGGTCGGCGTGCGCACGCGGGGCGGGAAGACGTATCGCGCGAGTAAAGCTGTGATATCCAACGCCACGCTGTGGGATACGGTGCCGATGCTTCCTGAAGGCGCCGTACCAAAGGAATGGATCGAAGAGGCGACGTCCACAGAAATGTGCGAATCCTTCATGCACCTCCACCTCGGTATCGACGCCACCGACTTGCCTGATGACCTCGAAATTCACCACATTTACGTCGAGGACTGGTCTCGCGGGGTCACGGCGGAGCAAAACATGGTGCTCGTGAGCATTCCATCCGTGTTGGACCCGTCCATGGCGCCGAGCGGGAAACACGTCATTCACGCCTACACGCCCGGCAACGAACCGATGAAGTACTGGGACGGTCTCGATCGCAACTCGGACGAGTACAAGGCTTTGAAAGAGGAGCGTTCGGAAGTACTCTGGCGCGCGGTGGAGAAGGCGATTCCAGACGTGCGCAAACGCGCCGAGGTCGTCATGGTGGGGACGCCGGTGACGCAAGCGAGATTTCTTAGACGCGCGCGCGGCACGTACGGCGGCACGGGTTGGATTCAACCCGACCAAGACGTGATTCCGATCACGTCCGCGTCCACCCCGCTCGATGGCTTACTCGTCGTCGGGGACTCGAATTTCCCTGGTCCGGGCGTTCCCAGCGTCGCCGCGCACGGATGGGCGGCGGCGAACGAACTCATAGGACCGCGGCAGACGGCGGCGTTTCTAGACGTCGTCGCCCCGCCGGGAAGCGGCAAGTGAGCGAGGAAGATTACCACCGGTACTTTATTTGAACCGACGTTCGCGCGAACGTTGACACACACACGATGATGATTGAAAATACAAGCGTTTGTTGTTTTTTAATGATACTTGGCGGTAACAGAGCCGCCGATGGAGAGCACGAGACAGAGGGTAGTAATAGTAAAAGAGTAAAAGTGTCGAAAGCGCCTCTCGCTCGCTCGCTCACGCCGCCGGAGGCACCTCGTCCTCGGAAACCTCCATTTGACTGTCAATCAGCGCATCTTTCGCCGACGCTTCGTGCGACGCGTGTCTCGCCCCTTTCCCAGAGTGTTTCTCCTTGTGCTTTCGCATCGCCCGGGCCACCTTATCCGCGGCGCCGTCGATCGTCGCGTACAGGTTTTCCCCCGCCGCGTCCGCGCGCACCGTGACCCCGCGCGTCACCCGAACGATCACCTCCGTCGAGTGTTCCTTCCCCCCCCGGTCGCCCTCTCCGCCTCTCGCGCTGCACCGAACCTCCACGTCGCGAATTTCCCGCGGGTCCACGTGCGCGCACGCCCGTCCAATCTTCGTTCGGCAGTATTCATCGATCGCCGGCGTGACTTCCAAACCGCCCAAGCCGTTCACCGTCAGCGCGATCGCCGACGTATTGGTCGTTTCCCCGGGTCCCGCGCGCGTCCGCGTCGCGCCCCGCGTCGTCCCCGCGCGGTGTTCACTTTGTTGATAACGCGGCGTCGGCGTTCTCATCGATCGCCGCGCCGTCGTCGTCGTCGACCTCGTCAAACCCATCTTTCCAGTGGGCACAGTCAGCATCATCGTCATCATCATCGTCTCGATCGTCCGTTCGGTTCGGTAGGTCCGTCGGTCGGTGTATTTATTCAAGCGGTAGCGAGTAGTCGCAGGAGCTTTACGCACGCACAAACGCGTTCGTCTATAACACCCGCGTTCGGTTCGGTCCGATCGGTCGTCGGTCGCGCTTTGACGATCGGGATCGGGATCGGGATCCATTCCATCGTTCGGTTCGGTACGAAACCCGACGAATCGTGAATGAATCGTGAATGAGTGAGTTCAACTGATGATGAAATCTGCGACTGCGGACCCGATCGAGACTTTCGAGATTTTCACTTTTTGTGGGGGGGCTACCGTACCGTACAGTCACAGTCACAGTTTACACATACGCGACCGACCATTAAAAAAATCCATCCACGGGTGCACTGCTAAAAACCCGACGAGACATCTCTGCTCGATGTCAGTTTCATCTCTACTCGATTCAACGAAATTCAAGGTTTAAATAAAAATAACGATGAAAATCAGGCTTTGAATCTTACAACCGAAACTGGAAAATAAGGGTGCATCTTACGCGTCCCGTTCGGTTCGGTTCTCGGTTCGGTTCGGGGCGGCGACGGAGGGCGACGTCACACCGCCTCGAGGCATCGATCGATTGTGACGACGACGACGATGATGATTCGCGCCGCGGTCGCGCGAGCGGTGAAGACGACGACGACGAGACGAGGGAGACGCGGGGCGACGACGACGACGGTGAAGACGACGGCGACGCTTTCGACGGAACGGTCGGCGGGACGAGCGCTCGGGGGACGCCGAAACTCGGTCGGCGGGACGACGACGACGACGCGAACGACGGCGACGACGACGCGAGCGAGCGGTGGACGAACGACCACGAGCGTGGACCCGACGGAGAACGGACGACGAGGGGGGAAAATCGGGACGATCGATACGACGCCGCCGAAAGGGACGCGGGATTTCCCACCCGAGGAGATGCGCGCGCGAAGCTGGCTCTTTGGACGCTTTAGAGACGTCGCCAAGGCGTTCGGGTTCGATGAGTTCGACGCCCCGGTGTTGGAGAGCGAAGAGCTGTTCACGAGAAAGGCTGGGGAGGAAATCACGACGCAGTTGTACAATTTTACGGATAAAGGGGACCGGCGGGTGGCGCTGAGGCCCGAGCTGACGCCGTCGTTGGCGAGGTTGATTTTGGCGCAAGGCAAGTCGTTGGCGCTTCCGGCGAAATGGTTCGCGATTGGACAGTGTTGGAGGTACGAGCGAATGACGCGAGGGAGACGACGGGAACACTATCAGTGGAATATGGATATCGTCGGTGTGGATGGGGTCGAGGCGGAGGCTGAGTTGTTGGCGGCGATCACGACGTTTTTCAAGCGCGTCGGCGTCACGAGCGCCGACGTCGGCATCAAGGTGAGCTCGCGAAAGCTTTTGAGCGAGGTCATGGCGCGCTTTGACATTGGATCGGAGTCTTTCGCCCCGGTGTGCGTGGTGGTGGATAAGATTGAAAAGCTTCCGCGGGAAAAGATTGAGCAAGAGCTTCGAGAACTGGGGGTGTCGGAGGAGGCGGTGCAGGGCATTTTAGCGGCGACGTCCATGCGCACGGTGGAAGAGTTGGAGGCGCTCATAGGTCCCGACGCCGAGGCGGTGCGCGACCTGAAAAAGTTGTTCGAGTACGCTGACGCGTACGGCTACCGCGACTGGCTCGTCTTTGACGCGTGCGTCGTTCGTGGTTTGGCGTATTACACGGGAATCGTCTTTGAAGGTTTCGACCGCGCCGGCGAGCTTCGCGCGATTTGCGGCGGCGGTCGCTACGACGCCCTTCTCGGCGCCCTGGGAGGGGAAAACCAACCGATGGTTGGATTCGGCTTCGGCGACGCCGTCATCGTCGAGCTTCTCAAGGATAAGGGGCTCATGCCGGATTTCACCAAGGGCGACGTGCAAGACTTGGTTTTTCCGCTGAGCGAATCGCTTCGACCGGCGGCCATGTCCGTCGCCGCCAAGCTTCGCGAAAGCGGACGCACCGTCGATCTCGTCCTCGAGGATAAAAAAGCCAAGTGGGCGTTCAAACAAGCCGAACGCATCGGTGCCGAACGCGTCGTTCTTCTCGGGGAGAAGGAGTGGGAGGCGGGTAACGTCCGCGTTAAAAACTTAGCCACGCGCGAAGAAGTCGACGTTCCCGTGGATGACATTTGATGCTTCTTTTCTCTAGCGCGGTAATAATAAAACGCATCTATTCTTTCTTTGGGCGAGTGCCTTTTACTTTGGGAAACACTTCCCTCCTTCCGTCGGCACGGCTTCCGGAACGAACCCGTATTCCAAGAGCTGATGCACGCCGACGCCAATCCCGACCAACGCGACCAAAAACGCGACCCCTTCGGCACCACCCAAAACCCCACCGGGCCCCGCCGGAAGCCCCGACCCGGTTTTAAACTTTTTCACCGTCGCGGCAACCACCGTGCCCGCGACGGCGAGGTACGACACGCCCTCCGCGGCGCCAAAGACACCAAACGGTCCCGGAGGTAATCCGCAGCCGGAAGAGAAGAGAGTCCACAACGAGAAGCTCGTCACGACGCACGCGACGAGCACGACGGTACCCGCGATCGCCTCGACGTTTCCGGCACGCAGCGAGTCGACGTACTCGTTCCCGTCCACGCTCGCGAGGTCCCCGGCGAGATCCGCTTCAAAAAACCCGCGGTCTTCGTCAGCGTCATCACTTTTCCCATTCGCGATAACGATGACGCTTCGCGCGCTTTGTCGTCGATGCATCGCGTCGCTAGTGACCCGGATGACGCCGGGCGCGTGACGACGACAGAGACGAGCGTCGGTTTTCAACCTCGCGCGACGGATCGCGATCGGCGTCGGGGTCGTGGCGCGCGCAAACATGATGTCGTCGAGAGGCAAACAATGACGCTTCACAACAGTACGCGCAGCATGTTCGTCTGCGAAGCGTGTAAACTGCGCCACCAGGGCGAACGGGACCGAGAGGCGTACGCGCGCGCATGCGCGCCTATCGTCGTCGACGACGGTTCCGGTCAACCAGACGCGGGCGCGTCGTCGGAACCGTCGGTCGTGTGTGGGTTGTGTCTGGGCGCCTTGCAATTGCGCGTCGAACCACTCGACGCGACGCCGACGCGCGAAACGACGAAACGCGACGATGGGATCCCGGGGAAGCCTCGAGCGATGTGCGTCGCGTCGACGAATGCGTTCGTGACGCGCGCGCTCGAGCGTGGACACGCGCCGGGGGCGTTCAAGTTGAGGGTGATTTTACCGGCGGCGGTTTTGGTCCGAGAGCGAGCGCACAAAGACGCGACGGGAACGGGAGGCGCGGTGACGCCGATCGATGAGGCGTTACGGCTGATTGTCGCGCCGGCGTTGGAGCGGGCGTTGGGGTGCCCAGAGGATGCGGATGGGGCGGTGTACGCGGTGACGGCGAAGTATCGCTTTGGCGGCGACGCGCGGGAGACGGCTTTTTTGTCAGAGGTACCGCTCAGACTCACAGAGGCGGAGCGTAAGGAGCGACACGGGAAGCTTAGCAAGATGCGAGGCGGTGGACGAGGTGGGTATAATAATAAGAGGAAGCGGGGTGGAAAGGAGGCGAGGTTTTTAGCGACGCTGAGTCAGCCGGAGGATCCGTTGGAGGAGGAATTTACGGCAGCGGCTCGAGCGTACGACGACGCGGCCAAACGCTTGAGTGATGCGCGATTCGCAGATCCGGCGGCGTTCGCCGCGGCGGTGTCTACGAGCGGTCCGCTCGAGACGCCAAAGTATCCCGTAAAGTGCGTTCTTGAGACGTTTCACGAGCCCGTCATTGTCGGCGGTTGGTACGTAAAGCTCGATCGAGGCGTTCCGCAGTCCAAGTGGATCGATCGCGAGAGCGGCAAGAGAATCGGTCGAGGGAGTGTGGTCGAGGCGATAGAGGCGGTTTTACTTCCAGGGTTAGAATCTAGCGGGGCAAAGTTTAATAGCTCGGGGCGAGAGGATATGGATGTGAGAATGTTAGCCGACGGACGTCCGTTCGCGTCTCAGGTGCACAATCCCAAAAAACCGCTGGCGAGCGCTGAAACAGTCGCCGAGATGGAGCGTGAAATCAACGCACGGTGCGGTGAGACTGGCGTGCGCGTGCGTGGTCTGTGTTTGACATCCAAGGCGAACTACCACGCCGTGGGTGCGCACGCCGGGGAGAATGAAAAGGAAAAGTCTTACGTCGCAATCGTTCGATTATCTCGCGCCGTCGCTGACGAGGACATCACCAAGCTTTCCTCCACCGCACCGCTCACGATTCAGCAAGAGACGCCCACCCGCGTCGCACACCGTCGCGCTGATCTCATCCGACCGAGAACCATCGTCGCCATGTCGGCTGAAACTATCCCCGGCGCGCCGGATGCATTTCTCCTTCGGCTGCAGACGCAAGCCGGTACGTACATCAAAGAGTTTGTCCACGGCGACGACGGTCGCACCAAGCCCAGCGTCGGTGATTTGCTCGAGTGTAAGGCGCAAATTTTACAGCTCGATGTCACGGCGATCAACGACGATTGGAACCCTTCAGAGTGCAACTAGCATGTAGACTCTTAGCGTTTTAGCTTCATACACTGACTCACCAGCGTCAACGTCAACATCTTTTCGCCGTGATGACGACGCGTCGAAAGGTGCTCTTTTGCGGACACGAATTCGCCGACGGGTTCGAGTACGCCCGAAAGCACGCGATGTCGCTCCCACACGTCGAAGTCGACCGATGCGAACGCGCCGAGACGTCGACGCGCATAGAAACGTGTGAGGTTGCGGTGCCACTAATGACGAAACTCGACGCTGATATCATCGAACGCGGGGCGCGCGACGGCCGATTACGACTCGTTTTGCAGTTCGGCGTCGGGCTCGAGGGCGTGAACGTCGATGCGGCGACGCGATGCGGCGTGCGTGTGGCGCGGATACCGAGCGAGAAGACGGGGAACGCTACGAGCACGGCGGAGATGGCCGTCTACTTGTTACTCGCGGCGTTGCGTTCGCACGATTTCATGTCTCGAAGCGTCGAGGCGCGGCGTTTGGGGACGCCGACTGGACGAACGTTGGGGGAGTGTGCGGTTTTGGTCGTCGGCTGGGGCCACATCGGGGTGAAGATTGCAAAGCTGTTGGAGGCTTTCGGTTGCGAGACGTATGCGGCTAGGAGAGGAGAGTGGGCGGCGGACGAATCAGATCGCGACGGCGTGCGATTGGCTGGGGTGTGCTCGACGAGCTCGGCATCGGCGAGCGATTATAATGAGATTTTGAGGCGTGTCGATGCGGTGTGCTTGGCGTGCACGCAGGATGCGTCGAACATCGGGATGGTTGACGCGGAATTTTTAACCAAGATGAAGCCAGGATCGGTGCTTGTAAACGTCGCCCGAGGCGGGCTATTTAATAGAGACGACGTGTTGGACGCGTTGAACAGCGGTCACTTGGGGTACCTCGCAACCGACGTCGCGTGGTCCGAGCCCGTCGATCCGGACGATGCCGTCGTTCGGCACCCAAATTCTTATTTCACTCCGCACGTGGGCGGAGTTTGTCACGGTTCGTACAACGCCATGGGTGAGATCATCGCGAATTGCACATCTGTACTCGACAAGTTGGACGAGTTGCCGCCAGGGACGTACGACGAGTGGAACATACAAATTGTTAATTGATTACAGTTGTACATTGTATCTATGATTGCGCATTTACTCCTCCCCGAGTGCGCTCCGGACTTGCGCTTGCAGATGCGCGGGCATCATGCCTCCACGCTTACCGACTAGGAAGCCTTGCCCACCGACCGTGGTATTCACGCCAGAGTCCTTGTACTTGACTCGACCTTTTTCTTTTTTACCCTTCTTTTGGTACTTGTGTTCAGCACGCTTGCGCTCTTTGGCTTGTTTGTTATTGATGCCGAGCGTCGCCATCATGTCGTCCAGCACCGCCGCAGCGAGCGGATCATCTGTCGCGCCGCTGTCCAGCGAGTTCGATGCGGTTTCGCTCTTCGAAACAATGGCACCCGCACCGTAGCCCATCATCGCGTCTTCGCCAACGCGAGAAGCGCCCATCGGGCCTTCGTATCCATCCGGTCCGACGCAGTAGAGGAGCTTACCGCTGATGTAATCCTTGAGCACGGCACGGCCAGCGCGCACTTCATCTGGCCTGTTGCCCTGGACAGTGTAGCCTCGCGCGGCGCAGTAGGCTCTAAGGAACTCTCTAGCGGTGGCGTTCCGGTTTTGATCCTCGTGCAGCGCGGGAAGCGGCAACTTCAAGTTGTACACGTGCTCAATGGTTGCTCTCGGAATGCGCGAAGCAATGATTTCAATCGGCTTCGTCACATCGGTGAGCCGGTCAATCGGGATCACACCGTTGCACACCAAATGTGCCTTTGAACTAGTGAAGGATGGGAATACTAAACCAGGGCAATCTGCCAACAGCAAGTCATCACCGAGCTCGAGTGTCTGAAAGTGCTTTGTCTTACCCGGCGTCGCACTCACGCCCGTCTTTTTAGAGGCGACAATGGCGTTCACTGTACTAGACTTACCGACATTTGGGTACCCAACCATACCGACGACGACTCTGTGCGCTTGCGCGCCTTGTCTTGCCGGACGAGAAGATCCCATCGCCGCGACAGCGTCCTCGGCGCGCTTTTGCAAAATGTCGAGCAATTCGGCGCGAGACAAAATGTGAGCCGGGTCATGCTTATCCGCGCTGTCGTACTGCATTTGGTGCAAAGCCTCCGCGTGTGCATCCGCGGCACTACGCGCCGCCTCCACCTTGGCGTCTAGCTCAGCCGTGAGCTCCATGGCATCGTCATCCGTGGCGGCGGCGTTGTGCAATTCCAATCGACGCTTGGTTTCCTCCAAATCCTTCGCGGCTTGGGCGACTCTTGAGGCGATTTGCTCCGCCTCAATCTCTTCGTACGCCGCCTTGGCGGACCAAAACAGGAAAGAAATCCCCTTCGCCTCGAAGTACTCGGCCCACGCCCGGCGCAGCTCTTTACTCAACAAATCCGCCTTGTTGAGCAAGAGCATTGTCGTCTTGCCCGGGTTGAGTTCCTTGACGTACGTTTCGAGATCCTCGCACCGATAAAACAACGGATCCCGCGCATCCACTACCTGGACGACTACGTCCGATCGCTCGCATACGCGCCATAACTGCCTCCAAATCTCCAGGTTCTTCTCAAACGGTGTCACCGAACATCTCAAGTCCTCCTCAACCTGTACGAGCGCACGTCGCCACTCCAAAAACGCCTGCCGCTCATTCAAGTCCAGCTCCTCCGCAGACGTATCGTGTGTCCACTTTGGTCTTCTCGGCACTGAAAGCGCGTCTTTGTGCGCGTTCTCCGCCTCACCTCTCGCCCGAGCCGCCGCTTCCTCTTGCTCGGGCGACGCGCCCGGACCGACGGCTCCCCCAGGACCCGCCACCACCACCGGCTGCCCTCGCCTCTCCGCCGTAAAATCCCGGTTCGCCAACGCCGCGAGATGAAAGAACTCATCCAACTCGCTCCGTTCGAGCACCGACCCGGCGCCGTCACTGCTCAATATATCCGTCGTGTGCGCGTAGTTGATGTGTTCACCACCACCGTGTTCGTGCACGCGCGTCTTTCCACCGCTTCCCTGACCACCCCGGCGCGCCTTGGTGAGCAGTCCACCGAGGGCTCCCGCGTTTTTGGGTGTTTTCCCACCGTTTCGCGCGCCGCCCATCGCTCCGCGTCGCGTCTCCTCTCGTCTCGGCGTCTGTTTTTGACGCGTCGGCGCAACTTTTTTCCCAGTGAGAGTGGCGGCTGAGACTTCGATGTTTCGTATGTGTAAACAGTACAAGTTTTGCGTTTTTTGTTGAAAATCCACACAGACACGACTCGCGCGCGCGTCACACGCGAACGCGCACGTCAACGCCCGACCGACCGTTCGATCGATCGACGGGCGATAGAATACACGCAAACATAGGACGCACTTTTCGTCGCCGATAGTAGTCAGAACCAGGCGTCATGGCGACCAAGGTGCAGCGCATCATGACGCAGCCGATCGTACGTTTACGAAACTCTTCGCGCGCTCGATTCGATTCGTTTCTTTGAGGCGTCGCGTCGCGCCGCGTCGCGTCGCCCGCGCGGAGCCGGTGCATTCGCCGTCGTCGATTCGCACGTATCTGGTGGTTCGATCGCGGCGTCTCGACGCGCGCGTGTGGGTTCGAACCGGCGTTCGCGTCGGTGTAATTCAACTCGTTCCTCGTAATCTCTGGCGAGTTTAGGGCAAGAGAGACTAACCGAGCGGCTCGCTCGCGTTCTTTGAATACCGAAACAGAACCTGATCTTTAGGTTTTTACAAACCAAGGCTCGGGTGCAGATTTGGATGTATGAAAACTCAGACGTCTGCATCGAGGGACGGATCGTCGGTTTCGACGAGTACATGAACCTCGTGCTCGACGACGCCGAAGAGGTGCTGGAGAAGAAGGGCAAGCGCGTCGCCGTCGGACGGATTTTACTCAAAGGGGATAACATCACGCTCATGCGGAACGTGAGCAAGTGAGCGTCGAGTCGAGTCGAAGGACGAACAAAAAAAGAGTGTTCCGGGCGGGACCGAGTGAGATCGGGATCGGGATCGTAGCGGTGACGGTGTTTTCTATTTCAATTTTAGCCTTGTGTAGCCTCAACAAACAGAAGAAAGAAACAAACACACATTTCCCACGCGGCGCCACACTCCGCCGGGCTATTCGCGCGATAGGTCGACATGACGACAGGTGGACACGCGAGGAAATCATCCGTGGGATCGACGGATGCGTTCGGATCGCAAAATTTCGATCCCGTCACCTTTATAAACGGCGTGTTGCCCGACGAGAGATCGTTGCAAAAGGTGGATTCCATGATTGATGCGCTGCGAAAACGCGTGCAGGGCGTCGACGAGGAAATCATGGGCGCGCTGCGGGCGCAGAGTGGGTCGGAGGCGCGGGCAAGGGATGATTTCGCCGTCATCGCGGGTGGGATTGAGGATTTGAGTCGACGCGTGTTGGAGATTGAGGCTCGAGCGGCGGAGACAGAGGCGAGCGTGCGGGAGATTTGTGTGGACATTGAGCGGTTGGACCGCGCGAAGAATCACTTGACGAGCTCGATCACGACGTTGCGGCGGCTGTCAATGTTTGTGAGCGGTGTGGAGCAGTTGGAGCTTTTCGCGCTTCGTAGACAGTACGGAGACGCGGCTAATCTGTTGCAAGCCGCGGCGCAGTTGGCGAGCCACTTTGAGTCGTACTCTGAAATTCCAAAGGTTAAAGAGCTGCAGGATAAACATAGAACGATACAGAACCAGCTTCGAGCGGCGGTGTTTGATGATTTCCACACGACGTGGATTCCGCACGTGATGGAAGGGGACGAGAAGGCGCAGAGAAAGCTCCGAGAGGCGTGTCTCGTCGTGGATGCGCTTGAGCCCAAGGTTCGGGAGGAACTCGTCGGAAATCTTACCAACAGAGAGCTCACGAATTACGCATCCGTATTTAGCGCTCACGAAACGAGTGATTTCCTCGCTCGCATCGCGCGTAGGTACGATTGGATCACCCGGCAATTGCAAAGTAAAGAGTCGATGTGGTCAGTCTTTCCGAGTCATTGGAGAGTGCCGCAGCTGCTGAGTGTTTCGCTATGTAAGCTCACCAGGGCGCAGCTCGCCGAGGCGTTGGACGCGAGAGGCCCGCACGACGTGCAAAAACTCTTGCACGCCATGCACCTCACCGTGGAATTCGAGGTGGAGTTGGATGAGCGGTTTGGCACCAATACTCGGCGAGACGACGTGGAGCTTGAGGGCGACAACGCGTCCGCATCGATGCTCAGAGTGAAAAACGAGAGAGCGGAGCGCGAGAAGCAGACGGAATCACTTCGTGGTGGTAGAGTTCTGCCCATGGATTCTGCCGCTGAAGCTGCGGCGACGTTTACTTTCCGTGGCAGTGTCAGCTCTTGCTTTGAAGATCACCTGGCTGACTACGTCACCCTCGAGCATAGACAATTGGGAGAGCAGATGAATGAGACGATCAACGCCGAGACGTGGAGCGGAGATGAAACAAACTCGAACATCTTGGCGAGCGCGACGATCGTCTTCTTGAACATCAAAAAAGTGTTCAAGCGTTGCTCTAACCTCACGCGCGGAAAGACGCTGTACGCGATTCATCAAGTCTTCGCGCAGCTTCTCCTCGGATACGCGCGAGCGCTCAGCGACCGCTTGTCGATCGCGACTTTGAACGCTGTCGACGTCCGACGCACGGAAGAGCAACGACTCGCAGAGATCAAGTGTATTTGCCTGATCATCAATACCGCCGAGTACTGCAACGAAACGGTTGGACCTCTCGGTGATTCCATGATTAAGGCGCTGGAGGAAGGTTTCAAGGAAAAAGTTGACATGATGGATATTGAAGACGCGTTTAGCACTACTCTCGCGGAGGCGCTGAACAAACTCATGACGGTGATCGAGGTGAAATCAAATCTCATTAGCGGTATGCTCCGTGTAAACTGGGGATCGCTCGAAGTCGTCGGGGACCAGAGTCAATACGTGGATGCATTCGAGAGAACGATCGCTCAAGCTCTTCCCGTGATTCGTTCATCCATCAGTGATATTCATCACACATTTTTCTGCGAGAAGCTCGCCAACGCCATCGCGCCCAAGCTCTACATTGCCGTTTTCAAGTGTAAACGCTTCTCGGACACCGGCAGTCAACAGCTTCTTCTCGACATGCATGCAGTCAAGACGATTCTGTCATCTTTACCGACGCTGGACGCTGATACTTCGAAATCAGCAGACACCCAGCCGTCTTCCACGTACGCCAAGATGATTGCTCGCGAGATGGGTAAAGTTGAAGCGTTGCTCAAAGTGCTCCTCTCTCCTTCGGACGGTTTGGCGGAAACATTCAAAGCGCTTTTACCCATGACGGCAAATGCAGTCGATTTCCGCGCCCTGTGCGAACTCAAGGGCATGAAACGTTCTGAGATCCCTGAACCGCCTTTTGGTCTCTTCTCCGCGCAATCTGCGCCGGCGAGCACTAAATCGCTCGATGACTCGAAGATTACCAACGGCGGAGCGGGCGCTACGACGAAGGTGCAAAACATCTTCAAACAAGGCACCGCTGTGGGCAACAGATGAGCGGTCTCAACTTCGCGCGAAGCGCACGATACATTGGCAATGACCCAACGTTGTAATATTATTCGCATTAGATGCTTAGACAACCAACCGCCGTCGGTCACCCGCTTTCGCTCCTCACACCGCCACTGGCGATAGTCCAACCGACAATGTCGACGCCCACCACCCTCGACGACATCGCCGCGAGAGCCACGGCGCGTGCGCGCGAACGCATGTCGGAACTCTTCCCATCCGACGCGCTCGCCGACGAGGTTGACACCGCTATGGCGTTGACTGAAGACGCCGACGATTCGCTCGCTGAAAAAGCGTTCGCGGCGGCTCGCAAAGAATACGACGCAGCGCTGAAATTGCTCGCGAGCGGCGACGCAGCGGACTCTCATCTCGCGCTCCGCGTCGAGCGCTTACGAATTCGGTGTTTCGTCGGGTCCTCCGTCGCGGCGCTGGCGATGGGTGACGGTGAGGCGGCGTTGGCGAACGCGCACAAGGCGTTCACAGAGTCAGCATTCGACGAAGGCGTAGACATAGCCGCACGAGTCATCGGAGCGAACGCGAGCGCGCAGCTGGCGTTGGGGAATCTCGAAGCGTGCGTGTTGGCTTGTGCGGACGCCATTCGACGCGGATGCGACGTGTCGTCGCCCGATGTGTTTCCTCCAGAGGCAGTGGCGGCGGCTCGAGACGTCGCGGGCGAAGCGTGCGAGATACCGTTGGATCGGTTTGTCATGCTCACGATGCGGTTGAACAGAACGAGCGAGGATTTAGAACGGATTAGAGGGGCGCTTCAAATGATTCCTCACGTGGATAAACGAGACGAGAGCGGGAACAACATGCTGTGGGGGGCGTTGATGGGAGCGGCTCGAGTAGCCATCGATGAGGGTACTACAGAGGCGGAGGAAACCGTGCCGCTGGTGCGGATGCTTCTCACCGAACAAGGATCGCGAGTAAATCAGGTGTTCGATAACGGATCGACGCCACTGCACTTGGCCGCGGCCTCTGGCGTGTTGGGGGTCGTAGAGGCTGTCCTGGAAGCCGGCGCGGATATCGACGCCCGAGACGATGCCGGTCGCACGGCGCTCATTATGGCTTGTCAGCGGAAATTAGGAGAAAACGAAGCGCCGAGGGTGATAGAGACGTTGATTGGGGCCGGTTCAAACATAGAAGCGCGCGATAACAATGGTTTAACAGCGCTGCACACAGCGTGTAAGATTGGAAATGATGTCGCAGTGGAGACGTTGCTCAAAGCAAAAGCAGATTGGAGAGCTCGCACGCCGACTGGCGAATCGCCCGTCATGCTGGGATACCTGCGCGCGAGACAGTCTGGAGTGGTTGCGGCCATCTTAAAACACGCGCAGTCTCTGTCTGGTGACGATGCTTTCGTCGGAGAGACTCAATTGTTTCGACGAGCGAGCGGCGAAGGCAAGTCTCCCGCGGAGCGATGCGTCGAGGAGGACATCAAACTCGTCAAGTGGTGTGAGCGCGAAAAGGAAATTGGACGCACGATATGCAAGATTGATGGAGTGTCACTAGCATCGGGAGGCGGTAAGATTTTATCGTTTCCGGAAGATGAGTCTTTCACCCCTGAAATCCGAGACGCAATAACCGCTGCATACATGGCAGCGTGCGATTTCGAGCTTGACGACTCGTCCAAGGGAAATGTCGGTCTCGCTCTGTACAAGAAGTACGGCGACGTGTTATCCGCCTTCGTCAAGTACAACCAAAGTGCGTTTCCGATATCACTGCGTGAATCATACGCCGACTTGGACTATAACGAAAATCTACCGATGGATTTCATCGCGAGGGCGGTGTACGCGAAGGCACAAGTTTGCGGGGCAAAACACATTGGCACGCCGTCGAAAATTGCCGCGGCGAGTCTTTTATCGCCGCTCTTCGTCGCTTTCGAATCGACCATGGCGCAATCTGTAGATCACACCTTTGGTTTCGCACCAATCATCGTAGAGAAGGCTCGAGCGATGTTTTTAACGCAGGAGTCTTGCGTCTGTCTCAGTCGCGGATCGACGTACGCGGCGGCTCGATTGAGAGATGATTTGAACGTGTGCACCGCCGTCTACGTTATTCAGAGCGATCCGGACTCTTCGTCCAAAACGCGTAGCCTCTTCGTCGAAGATGCGACGATCGTCTCGGCGAGCGAATTCGGCGCCAAGACGCTCGAATCACATGCTAGCTCTGCGCTCTTCGTAGCGTGCGAACCGAGCGATTCGGTGCTCGCCGGCGTTGCCGCCGAAGCGTACGCCGGATCCGTCATCATCACCGCGCACGCGAGAGCAGACGATTCCAGCGTCGCGTCAGCCATGAACGCGCGCGGGTTTAAAGAGGACTTGGCGAAACGCGCGATTTCATTTACCGCTTCTGGTCGACCCTACTTGTTCGCGTTGTGGACTCGATGATGGACGAAACCGCATACGCGTCTTTGTAGAACACGTAGCAATGTACAACTTAATCTACTTTCTAATGAATGCCGGTTCTTCACACCGTACGACAATCACGTCAGCGTCCACCGCTTCGCTCATCGCCGCCGAAATCGTCCTCCGCCTCAACGCCCACGGAAACTCGTGCGCCTCGTACGAGTAAATCGCACCCTGTGCGTACTTCTTTGCGATGGCCACCATCGTTGACCGCCCTTCCTCCCAATCCTCAAACGCGCACACGTATCCATCTTCTCTCCACTCCGCGCTAAACCCAAACGACTCCCACGTCGTCGTCGCGTTTGGAATCCGTTTTAAATCCTCCAACAATGCCTCGTTCGCGCGTCTATTCCGCTCCGCCGAAGTCTCCACGCCCATCGGATTATGCCCCGTCACCGCGAACAGATACTGCGTTCGCGCGATAGCCGGCACCACCCCGACACTCTTACCCGATTTCACATCATCCGCGTCTCTCGCCGGTCGCAGATACACCACGTGGCGATCACCCGTCGTCGATGAAGTCTTCGACTCCCCAGGGACATCGATCCAACCGTCGTACGACGTTGCCCAAAGTTCACGCAGCTCGGCTTCATCACGATCGCGCGACGAGCTCATGGACGACGATGCGACGCACTGCGAGTCGGTGCGTTTCGTCGTTGTTGTTCGCGCGCGCGCGAGTCGCGATGCGGTGAAGATGCGAACCGCAGCGCGTCGCATGATGACGATAGTCGATGTGTCGCATCTTGTAACGCCTCGTCAGATCCAAAAAAAAATGTTGTCGCGAACGCATTTCGACACCACACCGCGACGACCGGACCGTTCTTCTCGCACTCGCGAAGGACGCGCGCGTGGAAAACAACGCGAAGTACGCGAATCGAGCGCCATGGCGCCGAAGAAAAAGACACCCGCGGCACCGGTGAACGACGAAGAGGAAGAATTGTTGGATTTTGAGGATGCCGTCGGGGCTGAGGAAACGAACGATGACGCCGGCGCGGCGGATGGCGGTGAAAACGGCGATGCCGGGGCGAACAAGACGGCGGTGAAAGGCGATGGTCAAGGTAAAAACGGGGACGCGGTGACGAAGAAGGGGTACGTCGGTATCCACAGCACGGGGTTCAGAGATTTCTTGTTGAAACCCGAGTTGCTTCGAGCGATCGTGGATTGCGGCTTTGAACACCCGAGCGAAGGTACGAATATTGTCGTGGACGCGCGCGAGTTGAGAGTGTGCGCGAACGTGATGCGAACGTTGATGCTTCTGTGCGCGCGAGGCGAGCGACCTCCGATGGGCGTGGATGGTGGCTTTTGGATGAATTTCGGTTTGGAGCGCGACGAATCTGGTTACTGACGCAAAGAATTCGCAACATCTTGTATTTTTTTGCCAACGCAGTGCAACACGAATGCATCCCGCAGGCGATTCTCGGTATGGACGTCTTATGTCAAGCCAAGTCTGGAATGGGTAAGACGGCAGTCTTCGTCATTACTGTGCTTCAACAACTCGATCCGGTTCCGGGCGAGGTGGGCGCCGTCGTGCTTTGCCACACTCGCGAGCTCGCGTACCAAATTTCTCACGAATTTGAGCGCTTCTCAACCTTCTTGGGTGACGTGAGCACGTCTGTCGTTTTTGGCGGGGTTAACATCAAGACGCAGCGCGAACAACTCAAGCTGCAACCGCCAAACATCATCGTCGCGACTCCGGGTAGACTCAAGGCGCTTGTTTCTGAAGGCGACGTGAGCTTGAAGAAGTGCGCGCACTTTGTCCTCGATGAGTGCGACAAGATGTTGGAGGCGTTAGACATGCGATCCGATGTCCAAGAAATTTTCAAGATGACGCCGCACGACAAACAAGTGATGATGTTTACGGCAACGCTATCCAAGGAACTCAGAACGTTGTGCAAAAAGTTTATGACTGATCCCATGGAAATCTTTGTCGACGACGAAACGAAGCTCACCCTTCACGGTCTGGTGCAGCACTACATCAAACTCGAAGAAAGCGAGAAGAACCGCAAGTTGAACGACTTGCTAGACTCTCTCATGTTCAACCAAGTTGTCATTTTCGTTTCCAGCGTCTCGCGCTGCAACGCTTTGGATAGACTTTTGCAAGACTGCAACTTCCCGTCTATCGCCATCCACGCTTCTATGAGCCAAGAGGAGCGTCTCGCGCGATACAAGTCGTTCAAGGAGGGTAACAAGCGCATTCTCGTCGCCACCGATCTCGTTGCTCGCGGTATCGACATCGAGCGAGTCAACATCGTGGTCAACTATGACATGCCATCCTCAGCGGATACCTATCTCCACCGCGTCGGTCGCGCCGGACGCTTCGGTACCAAGGGCCTCGCCATCACCTTTGTCGCCTCTTCCGAAGACACCGAGGTGCTCGCATCCGTGCACGAGCGCTTTGAAGTAAAGATCGAAGAGCTTCCAGATGAAATCGACCAGTCCACGTACATGCCGAGCTAAGCTAACCGTAGCCCTCATGAAGAGGAAGAAGACAAAAGACTTTTAATAAACAAGAGGAGAAATATGTCCGTTTCACTCCGCGAGCTCGCACTCAATCCCCGCTCGAACGCGTCACTTTTCGCTAGTCCAGCGCCAAGGACGTTGGCCACTTTGTTCGAATTTATCTGCCTTCACACTGTTTGCACATACAACACCAACCAAAGTGTAACACCCGCGTTTGCCCTTTCTCGCTCGGCACACGGCGCCGCGCGAGCTCGCTCGCTCGCTCGCTCACGATGGCAGACGATTCGCACCGCCCGCCGGTCGGGGTCAACCTGCATGACGTTGCATCCGTCTCCTCGTTCGTCGCCGAGGACGCGCCGGTGCGCGCGCGCTCGGCGGTGAGGTACGGCGCCGCGGCGTACTCGGTGGATGTTGACGAGTCAGACGGAAGTGAGTACGCGAGCGTCGCCGACGACGACACCCGAGCGTGGGCCGACGGCACGGCGGAGGATTCGGAAGAGGATGTGTACTCGGATTTATTCGAAGAAGCGATGGCGGCGTCAATCTCTACGCGCAGTGAGCGGGGGAGACGCGGAAAGCGTTGGTCGCGCGCGCCGAGCAGAGGCTTGCGTTGCGCGGCGCTGAGCGCGGTATCTCTGGTGGTGGCCGTCGCGTTCACCGTGCGTGGCTCGGTTTGGGACCGGGCTTCGAATGATTTAGGGATGTATACGGCGCCTGCGACTACGTGGGTGTCAAAACGGAGTCACGAGACGCCGGGGGCGCGTCCAGGTGGGTTCAAGTTGCGGAATCGTTCGTCAAAGTGGCGAGTCAGTCCTTTCGCGACGAGCAAGGCAAATTTGGGCTTTTCGCCGCTCGGTCTATATCGCATGCTAACAAATGGTAGGCCCGCGTCGTTCTGGGATCCGACGAAGATCAAAACGAAGGATGGACATCTTCCGGCAGAGTTTGACGTCAGAGAGAAGTGGAGCGAGTGCGCCGACGTTGTCGACACGGTCCTCGACCAGGGCGAATGCGGAAGCTGCTGGGCTGTCGCTCCGGCCAAGGTGATGTCTGATCGACTTTGCATCGCGACGAACGGTACGGTGAAACAACAAGTGTCCGCCTTGCAATTGCTCGCGTGTGAAACTACGCTACACGGCGCGTTCGTGCAATCGAGCAAAAATGGCTGCGAGGGAGGCTTTCCGTCAGAGGCGTACGAAAAGGCTTTCGATCACGGCTTAACTTCTGGTGGTATGTTTGGTGACACGAACTCTTGCATGCCTTACGAATTTCAACCGTGTGAGCACCCATGCGAGCCTTTGCGTCAAGCACACTGTCCCGAGACGTGCGCAAACGGGGGCGACATCAAGCCTACATACCACGTGACTTCGATTTTCAACTGCCCGACGAACGACTACGACTGCATCGCTTTAGAGTTGTGGAATAACGGCCCCATGTCGTCGTACGTCGGTGACGTGTACGATGAGTTTTACGATTACGAGTCGGGTGTCTATTCCACGTCGAAAGATCCTGAGAGACGAGGCAAGTCGCACGGAGGGCACGTCATGGAGATTATTGGCTGGGGCGTCGACGAGAACGGGAGGACGTATTGGAAAATGTACAACTCTTGGCTCAATTGGGGCGAGAATGGATTTGGCAAGATTGCCGTGGGCGAACTGTCCATCGGCGAAGATGCGGAGGCGGCGACTCTCGCGCCCGTGTCGAATGAATAATACTGGTAACTTAATAATAGGACTTCGAGGATCTCAAAGTCAGGTTTGCTGATTAACTTAGCGAATAGACCACTTTAGCGAATAACATTGTAGTACCTACCGGTAGTACACGCAAACGAAATTTAGAATTAAACTCTACCGGTAACTAAACCAAGAAGACGGTATCCTTTAACGGCTTGACCGTCACGCTAAAATTGTCCGCTTTGTTTAGCCTCTCCACGAGAACGTCACCCATGCAAACGCTCGGTGTCATGCATCCGCCGCCGCCAGCCTGCTTCGTCCACGGTAATCGTTCGCGTTCAGACGCTATCGCCAGGCAAAGCGCCGTTTCGCACGCCAAAGCAGCCGTGCCGCGGTATCCTGGATCTGCGTTTTTGAACTCAAACTCGGCACATTGTGGCTCCAACGGCTTGCCACTCGCTTCGCCCTTTGCGACGACGTACACGTGTGAATACCCATTGTTCAACGTATCCTCGTTCGGCCCTTGGCCTTGCGCCGGGAGAATGGTTTTACGCATCATCCACCGCAGCGGCGGCGTCACGAAGCACACGCCAAACAAACCGAGTGCCAAAGCGCCGAGATTGGCACTTTTTCGCGACTTGCACAAGTCCGATTCGTCGTAACGAAACTTTGGTCCGTACCTCTCCGGACACAAACTGTACGACCGAGCGACGACTTTCGAGTTGATCCCAGCCATGATCGACGGCATCGTCCACATCTTTGTGTCTTCGTCGTACTTGACGCCGCTCTGCGGCGACGGCCATCTTCGCGCCGCCTCGACTTCTGGCTTTTTCGCCCACTCGCTCTTGGCGAAAAAGTGCGGGTCACCCATACCGCGCGTCTCCGATTTCGGTTTTTGCAGAATATTCGCCGCCGACGCAATGGTCCCTCCGCTCACCCCGCCTCTCGATTTTCCCGCGTGCGCGTGCGCCTCCGTCACAGTCGCCCCAACCGCCGAGTCACGAACCGCTTTCGCCGCCAAGTACGTCCCCAGGTCCCACGGTACCGAATCGTAACCGGCGCACGACACCAACGCGCATCCTCTCACCTTGGCCTTTTCGTGTTCGCTCTCCACGACGCGCTTTACAAACTGAGGCTCGCCGGTGATGTCCACGTAATCCGTCGCAGCGTCCGCGCACGACCTCGCCAACGCGTACCCGCTCTCCGAGTCAAACGGTCCCGCAAACGACAACACCACCCGTGCCTTTCCCACGCTCGCCCGCATCGTCGCTTCATCGCCTCCGACGAGCACATCCACGCTCGACGCGTCAATGTTCAACGCCTTTGCGATGTTCGCACGCGTCTGCGCGAGTTTCGCTTCGTTCCGCCCACCCAGCGCGACGCGCACGACGGATTTCGCGTGGTAGTTTTTAATCGCGTACTCCGCCGCGAGTCGACCCGTGAACCCGTTGGCGCCCCAGATGAGAAGGTCGTACTCGCGCGTGGGAGTCATTCGGCGCGGCTATTAATGGCGCGCGCGTGAGTGCTTAACAATGGATTGAAACCACGCGTGCGACACTCATCGACGCACCCTTCGACGACCAGGTCCGATGAATGGTGACAACGACGATAACGCGGTGACGACGACGACGTCGTTCGTGCGTCGTGGACGACGGTTTCGCGACGCGTCGACGGCAAAGTCGACGACGAAATCGACGCCGACTGATTCCGAAAAAGTGCGCGAGGCTGACGTTGTCACCCGGTCTGGCGCGCGCGGGGGTCTGTACGGGCGAATACTCGTGTCGAGCGGGTCCGCGGACGTTGACGCGCTCACCGGAGGTGGGCTTCCGCTGGGAAGCGCGACGTGCGCGGGTGGGGACGGGTGCACGACGAGGGGGGAGACGTTGTTTGGGCGGTACTTTTTAGCCGAGGGCGTCGCGCGGGGACACAGGTTGTGCTGGGCGCGCGCCTCGTCTGGACGACGACGTTTGGGTGATGACGACAGCGACGTGGATGATTTACGCGCGTTTATACCGAGGAGAATTGAAGGGAAGACGACGAGTGGGGGCGGGGATGATGACCAAGACGCCGAGGACGGCGGCGCGCGCAAAGCGGACGACGACGGCTTGCGCATCGCGTGGCAGTATAGAAGGTACCTCAAAGAAGGTCGCGCGCTCGATGATTCGCGCGTGGGGACGTCGCAGTTTATCCGTGGTGGTGGTAGTGGTGGAGACGGTGGGTCCGAGGCGACGGATGCGACGAAAAAGACGAGGAAGAAATCTTTGCGTGCGGCAGATATGTGCGCGTCGGACGATTTGACGCGGGAGGAGGACGCGAGTCGGCTTGAGGGTGTCGATTTGACGGCGGCGCGGTTTTGGAACGACGACGAAGACGACGGAGAGGTGGATTCGTGGGCAAGGTGTTACGTCTTCATTCGCGATTTCATCCGCGAGACGAGCGCCAAGGGGGACGCGACGATTGGACGCGTCTTGGTACAACCGGAAACGCCGACGGACACCGCCGAATGGGCCGAGTGCGCATCGTTTGTAAGTGCGCTCAAATCGCTCGTATACGGCACGAACGTCGTGTTAATGCTTGTTTTACCGATGGTTGATGCGCCGGAACGCGTCGGGGCGCTCATAAGGCATTCGGTGGACTGTGCGATTGACGTGCAGCCACTCGAGGGACCGACGAGCGAGATTGAATCGCTCTTGCCCGAGCCGCAGACGTGCGTCGGATTAGTGGCGGTGCGTAAGCTACAGTTTCAGGGCGCCGTCGTCTCGCCGTTGTCACGGATGGATCGCGTCTACGCGCTTCAAGTGCGACGTAAGCGAATGGCAATCAAACCTCTGCAGATTCGACCGGAAGAAGAGGCGTCGAAGAAGGATACACAATCGGTGTGCGGAACGGCTACCGCGGCGGGACTGGATGATTTCTAAAACGGAAAACGGCCTGTACAGTGTATTACTAAGTAGTTGTACCGGTAGTCTATAGGGTACCTAGGGATTATGATAAAAGAGCAATCTTAGATGATGACTCAGATTGTCTTCGTCGTCTAAAACACATGTCCACATCACGTCGGGTTTCGTCCTCCGAACGCCGAGGCTCGATCGCCGATGGTGATGCTTTGCTTGAGCGCCGCCGGCGTAATGGTGGCTTCAAAGTATGCGATAATCATAAACTGCGCAATCAATAGTATCGCCAACGTTACCAAACACGCCGCGGCGGTGTCAAGAATACTGACGGGGGTCATCCAGAATTGCATGCTGCGATGAAACGCAGTCATGATGTGCGGAATCGTAGCACCGGCACGAACCGCCTTGGGCTTGATCGCCTTGACAGGCTCTTCTTCCTCTTCGGATTCAGACTCGGATTCCTCTTCTTCCTCTTCTTCTTGTACTGGTTCAGGTTCGAGATCAGCTTCCTCTTCCTCCTCTTCTTCTTCGCTATCGCTGACGCTTCCCGAAGGACTTGGACTGGGAAAGTACGTTCTCAGTTCAAACTTTTTCGCTGGAGTGAAATTGACACCCTTCTTTTTCGCTGCCGATTTCATCGCCGGTGTCGGGTTCTTGAGCGCCGATTGTAACACACTCGCTGGAGCTTGTCGCCTCACCTTGACTTTCGTCGGTGGCGTCGTCTCATCGTTATTATCCGTCGCATGAGTTCCCAAAACCTCGAGAAAGTATGCGCGCGCGTCCTCGTCGACGATGAACAAGACGTCGTCTCTCCCGCCTGCGAGGAAGAGCCGAATGGTGTCGTACTCGATATCAGTGATGCCCCATCGCGAACCACCGTCGCGAATGCTCATTATAATCACCTTGGCGCAGGCCAAATCGATGCGCCCGATGCGCTCCATCGAATCATCCGCAATGCAGCACGCCGCATCGTCGTACTTTTTACCGTCGATTATTCTGTACTGCCTTCTCCTGCCGAAATTGCTCAGCTCCCGCAGCAGTCTGTTCTTCAACGGGCTTCCGGGTTTAGGCGTCGGAAGCTTGCGAGGGCGTTCCTCCTCTTCGATGACATCCTCCAAGTAATTGCTCGCAGACTTTTCAACCTTGTACTTGTGATCCCCGGCGCCTCCAGAGAGAATCATGCGCGCCGTGTTCAATTCGGTGCTCGTGATGCCCCAGCGCGAGCCGCCGTCTTGAATGCTCGCGTGAATAGCCTTGACACACGCGAGATCCACCTTACCGCGCTCCTCCATGGAGATATCGGCGAGGTGACACGCCTTTTCGTCGTACCGCAAGCCGTCTATGATGCGGTATTGTTTCGGACGAACGTAGTTACCCAACCGCGCGAGCGCTCGAGCGAGCTTGCGGCGCTTCGGCGCTGGTATGTCCATCTCTGGTCCGAGTTCTTGTTCCGCACGAACCACCTCGCGGAGATGACCCTCGGCGCGTTTATCCACCTTAAAGATGTAATCCGCAAATCCACCCTCGATAATCATCTTGAGAGTCTCCAATCCCGTCGGCGTGACGCCAAACTTTGATCCCGACGCCTTTGCGCTCGTTTCCAACGCTCGCGCGCACGTCAAATCCACCTTGCCATTCTCCGCAACGCTTTCATCGACGATGACGCACATCGCCTCATCAAACCTCTTCTTCCCAACCTTTCTCAACTCGGTCGACGTGCGCACGATGTTTTCGACCCGACGCGACACGCGTTCAAAAATTGTCAATTTCCTTCGCTTTTTCGCCCTGTTCGATTCGCCCGTCGAAGCCGCCTCTTCGCCCTCCTCGTCGGGCGAATCGAACCTCGCGGATAAGTTTCTCTTCGTCGCCCCGCTCTTCGTCGGCGATGCCTTTCGTCCACGACCTTTCCTCGCATCACCATCGTCGTCATCGTCATCGAACGCGTCTTCGCCCAACCGAACCGTCAACCACCTCGCCGCGTCTCTCTCCACTTCGTAATCCCCCAACGCCAAAGCCGCCGACGCTTTCCGTCCCCCGAACGGGTCCTCCCCGTTCGCGATCGCACGAATCGTCGCCAACTTGACCGCTCTCCCCCTTCGGCTCTCCCGCATCGATCGCTCCCACAGCGTTTCCGCATCGACGAGCGTCAGCGCCGACGGATTGGATGAATTCTCTTTGTTGAGCACATCCTTGGCGATTTCAACCGTTTTTTCACAAAATTTTGACAACGGGGACGTTCGCTTCGCCGTCGTCGTCTTCGTCGTCGTCTTCAAAGGTGTTTTACCCTTTTTCGGTGGCATGACTCGCCGGCGCGTCTTTGCCGATAGCGGCGGTGGACACTGAGGAGAGGGTGATTTTTGGAAATGTGAATTTTGAATTGGATTGAAGTCGTAGCCTTGGCGGCGGCTATGACTATCGCTAAATCGCACTGTTTTACAGCCTAAGATGAGGCGAGCGACGGAGGGAACGGCGGTTGGCTACAAATGTGCTCGCGTTTATAGTTTACATACGGAGACTCGGTCTAAAATGATCAAGCCCGGCGGCTAGTGGCGTTGCGGCTTGTGTTTGTTGCGTTCGAGGCGCCGCGCTCGGCTGCGCTCTTGACGCGCGATGGCGCGCTCGGCCGTCCCGACGGAAGCGACGTCGTTCCCTTGAGGGCTGTTTGAAGTCAACTTGGAATTCGTCTTGATGTCATCCTCAAAGTCAGCTACGGAGTTGGCTTCTCGTTTCCTGCACGTCGGGTTGCACATCAAACCGTCGCACGAATCCATGAGTTTGACGTCCTCATTATTGAAAACCCAATTCGCCAACGCCACGTGATGCGAAACGCCGTCAATCGTAATTTGGTCAAAATCCGTGTGCACGTAACACGCCGCCGCGAAGAGTCCCGCCGTCGGGTGCTTCATGACGGGTTCCAGCACGGTTCTCATCTTTACGCCCCACTCTTGTGCAAACGCGACTTCATCCTTTTGGAACGTTCCCTTGACGTTTAAGTTGTCGTGCAAGTGCATCACCACGGAGTCAGTGAGCGCTTGCGTGAAGAACAGCGGCGTTCTCGTGTACGGGAACGACGTCTTCGCTACTGCGCACTTCCACGGCTTGTCTTTGTGCTCTTCGACGCACGCCTCGGGCATGCTCTTCGTACCTCTCCAGTAAGAGATGTACTCCTTGAATGAAGTCTCATCCCACGGAATGTACGTGAGCTCGTTCGACTCGGGCGAATCCGTTTTCGAGTCGAAAACGTCCGAGTCGTCGTGGAAGTAGTGAAATCCTGCGTACGGCGCGCCCACAATCTTAATGGCGGCTGCCGCTACGGGCCCAACTTCGTTTCTGATGAAATCAGCCCAAGAATCAATCTGCGCAATCAAACCGATAGCACCCGCGCTGCGTCCGGCCAAGACGACCACGTCGGCATTATCCATACCGTACACGTGAACGAGCTCTTTGAGCACGCTCTCGACGATGTGCGAGCCGGCGTGCCACATGCCTCCCGCGTCAGGTTCGGTAGCTCGCCCGACGTACACGTCCCCTGAGCAGTACGCGATGGTCACCATGTTGGCGTTCGCAAAAGGTAACTCAGTTTCTTGCTCGACCCTCGACACTTGTTGAATCCCTCTATCGAAAATAATTTCATCCGGCAAAAGCTCGCTCGAGCCTCGCGTCGTTCCTGCTCGCTCGGCGCACTCTGGAGCGTTGACGCACTCGCCTCCTCCTTGAAGCATCACCACCCACGTGTTCGCCGTCGCCTGCCGATGGCTGCGTGCCTTCCCGTGCGTCTCTTCTCCCAAGGTTGAATGCAACGCCCGGTTCGCCATGTTGACGTAATACGCCCCCGGGGTACCGTCTAAACACCTCGCTTTGGGATACCGGTCCAAATCGAGCTCCACCTTCTCCCCAGTCAACCGCCGCTCCGCGGCGAGCCCGGAAACCTCGTCCCTAGCCACCGCCGCCCGCGTCTGCCTATCATTCACGAAATCAAACA
>Ga0255781_10000405_pt1 | contig 34014 bp, 30 predicted proteins | sample 101ome_21_FD_179979 | JGI IMG/M metagenome (GOLD analysis project Ga0255781, IMG submission 179979) | Coastal salt marsh microbial communities from the Groves Creek Marsh, Skidaway Island, Georgia - 101413BT metaG (version 2) | ecosystem: Environmental > Aquatic > Marine > Intertidal zone >... | reverse complement strand
ATTTTTGGCGTGTTGCTCGCAACGCATCTTTCATTAACCAGTTCGCAGGCAGTGGCTCTAACGCCATGGTCCAGCGAGTCACTGAACTCACCAAGTCTGAGAAGGGCACCCGCGCTGTACTGACCCTGCTCGCCGACATGACCGGAGACGGTATCACTGGTGACAACACCCTGGAAGGTAATGAAGAAGCTCTCAGAAGCTACGACATTACCATTGAGCTTGATCAGCTGCGTTTCGCGAACCGAATCGCTGGCCGATTGGCCGACCAGAAGTCTGTCGTCAACTTCCGTGAGACTTCTCGGGACATGCTGGCGTATGCTATGGCTGACCGTATGGACCAGCTGGCGCTGTTGACCCTGTCTGGTGTGGCTTACACCCACAAGACTAACGGTGCTTTGCGGCCCACATCTGGAAGCACTGGTCACGAGCTGGTAGATCTGGAGTATGCGTCTGACGTGTCTGCGCCTACTGCTAACCGTCACCGCCGCATCTCAGGCAACGACATCGTTGCTGGAGACACCACGGCTGTAACTGCTACTGACAAGTTGGGCTACCGCCACATCGTAGAGTTGAAGGCTTACGCCAAAGACAACTACATCCGTGGCATGCGTGGTCAAGGCAATCAGGAGCTATTCCACCTGTTCGTCACTCCGCAGCAGATGGCTAACCTGAAGCTCGATAACGACTTCCTCACTAACGTTCGTAACGCCGGCGTTCGTGGTCCTAATAACGAGCTGTTCTCAGGCTCTGCTTCACTGATGGTTGATGGTGTGATGGTCCATGAGTTCCGCCACGTCTTCTCAACCGAAGGTGCTACGACTGGTACTAGCGCTAATGCTGGCGCTGCTGGTTATCAGTGGGGCGCTGACGCTGACGTAGTTGGTGCACGCGCGCTGTTCTGTGGTGCTCAAGCGCTCGCCATGGCTGACATCGGTCTCCCAGAGATCGTAGAAGATACTTTCGATTACGAGAACCAAGCTGGTATCTCAATCGGCAAGATCTTCGGCCTGCGTAAGCCTAAGTACAACAGCGACCACAACGGCACTGTTGAAGACTTTGGCGTTATCTGTCTCGACACTGCTCAGTAAGACTGACCGCCCCCTCTTCGGAGGGGGTTTTTTCTTTAAGGACTAATTAATGAAAGTGATTTCCGACAAAGATTTACGGGTGGCGACGCTAGGTGGTACGGCGGTGTTACTCCAAGCCGGGGTCGAGAGAGATCTTGGCGACGAAATAGGGCTTATAGCCATACAGATGGGTGCAAGACGTGTAGACGAGCCTGCAGTCAACCATGAAATCGTGATCGATGAACCATTAATCACGAAGGATGAAGAGGAAGCATTAGTCGGCGTCATGAATGGGCTAATCGATTCAGCGGACCCTGACAATTTTAAATCAGACGGCACCCCAAAAGCGGCTGTCGTCAACAAAGCAGCCGGTCGGATAGTGCCACCGGAGGAACGTGAACAAGCTTGGGAACAAGCGCTTAACTCCTAGAGAGGTAAAAGATGGCCGTTACAGTACAAAGCGTGATCGATAGGGTTCAAACGACCCTTCAAGACACCACTGGAATAAGGTGGCCGGTTGCAGACGAGTTGGTTCTGTGGGTTAACGACGCACAACGTGAGATAGCGCTGTTAAAGCCTGACGCATCTGCCACTAATGACACAATCACGCTCGTTACTGGTACGAAACAGACCATCCCAAGCGCCGGAAACCGTTTGTTGCGGGTAGTGCGGAATATGTCTGCGGCCACTGGCGGCACTGGAAAGCGATCTATTCGATTGGTTAGTCGCGAGATTTTGGACGCTCAGACACCTGATTGGCATGACCCGACTGTTAGCGGCGATGCAGCGCACACATCCGTCGTCAAACACTACATGTATGACGAGCAAGATCCCCGTAATTTCTATGTGTATCCCGGTGTAAGTGGCAGTGCCTATGTTGAGATCGTCTATTCTGCCAACCCAAGCACAGTAACTGCCAGCGATGATCTGTCGATCCCTGACATCTACGCTAACGCGGTCATGAACTATGTGCTGTACATGGCTTACATGAAGGACGCAGAGTACGCGGGCAATAGCCAGCGTGCTGCTAATCACTATCAGCTCTTCACAGCGTCAGTCACCGGCAAAGCACAGGTCGACTTAATTACCACGCCTAATGCGGAGTCGCGCTCCAACCCTAACTTGACTGCTAGTGGTCAGATGGTAGCTCAGTAAATGGCGATCTTATACGAGTCGCTGCTTCCAGAGCTTATACCCATGGTGCCAGGGTGCCCTGACACGCTGATCGAAAACAATATTCGATCTGCTGTTATAGAACTGTGTGAAAAATCTGGGGTCTATCAGGCTGAGTTGGACCCAGTCACGACTGTCGCGGGGCTATACGAGTACGATCTTGAGCCACCGGCCAACACGGTGGTGCATAAGATTCTCTGGGTGGTTCACAAGGGCAAAGATCTTGAGCCGATCTCAACCAATTTGCTGGAACAGCGCAAACCTAGCTGGCGTGATGCGGATAAGCGCGGCGAGCCTGAGTACTTTGTAAAGCCTTCGCAGGCGCTGTTCTGGCTGGTGCCCGTTCCGAACGAAACCATCGTGTCTAGCACCGTGCTCCGTGTGCAGCTGAAGCCGACGCATACGTCGACAGCATGCGAAAACGAGATCATGGACGATTATCGCGACACGATAATCAATGGAGCACTGTTCCGTTTACTTCGTTTGCCAAGTAAAGAGTGGACGGATTACGCAGGTGCCCAAGTGTACGGCGGGTTGTTTCAGCAAGGCATTCGAGATGCCGAAACAAAAGCGCGACACGGCGACATGCCGATTGCGAGGAAGGTCCGGTATGGAGGAGTTCACCGGTCTTATGGTCTTTCTAGGAAGAAGTATGGACGAGAAATTGCATGAACCCAGACTGGCAGACATTCGTGAAAACTGGAGTTGGGTTAAGGCGGGATTGGAAGAAATTATTGAGGAAGATCCGTTTTTGGATGTCCTCCCTGAAGATGTCTATACAGCGTGTAAAACAGAATCTGCACATCTTTGGGTTACGGATGATGGGTTTGTTGTAACGACGGGCTTGACCGACCCGTATAGCGGTAAGCGGACCTTATTAATCTGGTTTGCGTGGGCGAAGAAGAAAGGCATGAACATTGCGGCCCAGTGTTCGGATTTTTTTGAGCAGGTCGCGGAGGAAGCGGGATTCAGTTTTATCGAAGTGAGAACCCGTTACGAGGAGCTTGGCCGGTACATAGAAGATCACCTTGGGTGGGAAAAAGAGACAGTTGTCTACAGAAGAGATCTGAGAAATGGCTAGTAAACCAAAAGCAGCTGATTACCAACCTAGTGCGGCTGACAAGGCAAACGCATCGGTTGCTATGGCGGAATACCGGTTCTTCAAGCAGAACTACGACCCACTTTTGCAGCAGATGCGCGATAAGTCCATGACCGAAGATTTTTCAGCGACGCTGCGAGGTCGTGCCAACGCTGACACCATGCAAGCCTTGTCGCCGACTGGCTATCGTAGTACTCAAATGAGTGACCTACCCAGTGATATGAACACCGCGTTGCAGGGGCAACTACAACAGGCCAGCGCTGCAGGCAAAGAGATACAGAACACGATGCAGACTAACGTGCTCGGTACGGCGCGAGGACAGGCTGCAGACGCACAAACTGGGATGGCACAGGCAGCGCGGTTGGGTACATCTGAAGCACTTGCTAGAGCACAGGCGAAGCAGACTGAAAAGGATGCGTTATACGGAGCAGGGGCGCAGCTTATTACAGCAGTTGGTCTGCAGGGTTACGACAATATGCAAACAAAAGGACTTCAAATGGCTGGAGATGGTATGGGACCGCCTAAAAAGGTCAGCGGGGGTTTCTTCACGCCAGTTGATAAGCAAGGCAAGCCGATTCAAGGGTTTAAAAACAGATTTAAATACGGGACGGGTGGTTAGATGAACGGCTTAGGCAGCTTGACCCCAGAGGAAATAGAGCAAATCAGGCGGAATTATCGCGGGAACTCGGCAGCGTTGCCGACCGTTAGCGATCCCGATAAGGCGTATGCCGATCTTACTCGCCAAGAGTATCTCGACTATGTGACTAACTATCGCGACTTCGAGATGGGTTTGATTGATAAAGCGACGACTGACACAAGCTTAATTGATCAAGCGAGAGAGGATCGCGAGAAAGCATCAGCACTTACTGCGGGAATTGCAGAGCGTAATCGCAGCCGCTACGGCGCTGCGTTGACGCCTATGCAGCAGCAACAACAAGACCGTCGCTTACAGCTCGGTAATACCTTGGGCGGCATACAGGCAGTCAGTGACGCAAAGATCGCACAGCGTGAGTCAAACACACGCTTGCTTTCTGATCTGATCAACATAGGGCAAGGCGTCAACCGCTCAAGTCAGCAACAGCTCGCAGCGTCTGCCGCTAACAAGGTACAGCTGGACAATGCTTATCAGCAGGCGAAGGCAAACTCTAGAGCGCAAACCTACAGCACCATTGGATCATTAGGTGCTATGGCGATCTTTGCGCTCGCGTTTTAAGGGGTAAGTAATGTCAATCGGCCAAGGTGTAGACAGCGCGTTCAACATGTTCCTAGCAATGCAGAGGAACCGGAACGCACGAGCGGATGCAGAACGTGAGTTTGAGTACAAAAAACAATACGACGCCCGCCGTCTAGGTCAAATAGACAAAGAGCTTGGGCAGCGCGATACCGCTTTAGGTATTGATCAGCAAGTTGCTAATACTCAGAGCGGGCGGCTGACTATAGATAAGCAGATAAATGCCCGTGATCAATACAATTTTGAACGAGGTATTTTGCAGCAAGACGCAGCCAGCATACTTGCATTTGGAATCCAAGAAGGTTTTATCGACCCCGTCACAAATCGTCGTACACCGAAGTTTGATGAAGCCTTGAGAGCGGGAGATAAGAGAGCCAGCAATTTTTTAAGCCAGATCCAAAGTAGGCATCCAGAGCGATATGCCGAAGGCTTTGTGCCTGACACATTTGACTTTACGACTAACCCCGGCTCTGTCATTGCTGGTAGTAGCGCTGGGGGTGTGGTTACGAGAAACGCCACAAGTAATGCGAATGATCGAGTAGTGCCTATCGATGTAGACACATTTTTCGGCGGCATAGAGAACGACATCATTGATCTAGTCGGGGACGCGTTAGGCGACAAAGCCTTGAATCTTGTCGCTGCAAAAGGAGCTGCTGGCGAAGCATTGGATAGAGCAGAGGCGCGACAGGCTGAGGAAGAAGCGCAGGCGGTTGCTCGTCAAACGATTGCGCGACAGATCTATGCGACTGGAGGCATAGAAGCTGGAAGAGCGTTCGAAGGAATGGTTACTTCAGCAAAAACTCCCGAAGAGCGAAGGGAGTTGTATACGCAACTTGCAGAAGATTTTGGTTTAGAGATTCCAGAGTTTACGCCTGAAGAAACTGATGTCTCTGGAGTGCCTCAGTTATTTTTAGGGGGGCCAAAATATAAAGGACTGGGCAGCGTTCTTTATTCTGATGGTCGTGAAGGTAACGATTATTACCCCGCAACGGGCGGAGTTGAAAGACAAGTAAGTATTTTTGACAGTGAGTTGGAAAGACTCGACAAAATTCTTGAAGGTGATTTAAGTTCGTCAGCTAGGGACAAATTTGAACAAGATTACGCAGATGTAAGTCAACGTCGGGACGATTTTGTAAATAAAGCAAACAAAAAGCTGTTTGATACTGTCAGTGAAGACTTAGAAAAAGCGAAAACGTCTTTGGAGTCAGCAAGACCCAGCAGAAAGCCTTACTGGGAAGAAAGAATTGCTTTCTTGGAGGGTGAGTACGACAAGTTTGTCAAACTCGGTGTCGAGACTCCTGCGACAAAAACAGATGGTTGGAAGCAATTAGAAGCAAATGTTTTGTCTAGAATCGAAGGCCTGTCTCCTCAAGAAGTTGATGATCTTGTTGACAGAGGCTTGCTGAAGTTTACGCCAGAGATGACTGCTGCATTGCGACAGCGTGCCCAAGAGTTAGAGATAAATTCTCTCCCTGCTGTTAAGAAGTTGCCAACCAGAGAAGAATTAGCGTGTAGGGCGATTACTAGTGTGTTCGCGGAAGACGCGACTAGTCGTGAAAATGCTAGGAAAGAGTTAGACAATCTGTCTGAAACTGGTTTTGCGGGGATGGATAGATACGAGCAAGAGACCGCAGACATTAATCGGACAAACGCTGCGACTTCACGCATTAATGCTATTAACAGCTCACGTTCAGAAGACCGTCAGAGCGATAAGACTGATCAGGCAGTAAAATTTAGTCAGGATCTTTCCAACAACATGTATGAAGCCCTATCAGGTGAAGAGCCTATAGGTGCTAGACGAGCAATGGAAAAATATTTTCCCGGCGCTATTGCAGAGATTGAGAGATATATGCCCACTAGGGGTAACCCATCTGGGGATCAAAATGCATTAAGAATTGCTTACCAAGGAATTAATGCAGCTGTCAGTAGGGCGTTTTCACAAGTCGCGGCTGAAGGGCTTGGGAATACTTTAGTAGAGGACTTTGTCGGCCTGTTCACGTTTAGTCCTTCTGGAGAACCCGCAGATTTTGATTTAGCGAATGTAAGGATTAGTCCGGCAGGCAACAGACTTAGCTACGTTGGTCCTGATGGCAGAGAGCAAGGCAAACCAGTGTCGGTAGGGGCATTAAAGAATCAATTTCCGAGTGCGGCAGTAGACTTATTAGTTGCAGCAGGAAAGGCTAATACCGCACTTACAGCCGCTCGGTCTGGCGGTTAATAGGGGCTTATGTGGCTACAGAAGCGTTTCAGCGGTTTTTAGAAGAGACCGAAGAAGGTGCTATTCGAGAGGCGCGCCCGCGTATCGCTCCAGAGCAAGACGGTCCGTTAGCCCCTACTAATATAAGTGAAACATTCTCTCGCGGCCTGCAAGCTGGAGCGCAAGGGCTTCGTACAGATATTGAATACTTCAAGGCGTTAGGAAATACCCTCACTGGTGATGAAAACGCTGCCGCAAAAGCGATAGAACGCGCTAGGTATAGCGAAGAGTTGTCTGCACCAACAATGCAAGGTGTAGAGTCGTTTAAAGAATTCTTAGATGCGCCGACATTTAGTGGGTTTCTGACACAAGCTGCTAGCGCCAGTGGTCAGCTTACTCCATCTATCGTGTCGAGTATTGCGGGGGCGGGCGTCGGCGGAATTACAGCGGTTGTGGGTAGAGGTGTCTTATCAACCACTGGACAACTTATTACAAAACGAGTCATAAAAGATTCTTTAGAGCGCACTGCAAAGGGCGTTGCTGACCCAGAAGAGCGGTATTTAGCGGAGGAATACTATAAGTATTTTAGGCGCGGTGCGTTGGCAGGCGCATTTGGGTCTGAGTATGTACCACTATCTGGCAGTAACCTGTCTGAAGCTTTGGAGTCAGGACAAGATCTTACTTCTGAGCAAGCAGTGCGTGCTGGATTAGTAGGTGTCCCACAAGCCGCTATTGGTGTCGGTGGCGAAGTCGCTCTGTTAAAAATTGTAGGCAATGTCGCGCAGCGACGTGCTACTGGGGCTAGCGGCGGTCCATTTCAAAAGTTAGCGAATGACATAGGTCGTGCAACGTTCAGAGGTGGTTTAACGGAAGGAACGACTGAAGTCTTGCAAGAAGGAATTAGCGTAGCTAATAGATTTGACCTCGACGATCAGTTCACTGAAGAAGAAGCAAAGTTGCGCCTTGCGGAGGCTTTGTTTGCTGGGACCATAGGTGGTAAAGCTGCAGGGGCAGCTGCTGGGACACTGGGCGTTGCTGCAGGCGAAACAAAGCGTGTCTTTGGTAAAGCTCGGGAAAAGCTGGCTCAGGCGCAAGAACAGCGCGTTGATGACGGTATCAATGCGGAACAGTTTGGTGAAACCGACACGGGAGTAACCACCCCTGAGCCGAGAGCTGACATTAATGCTCAGTTGGACGCCATCCACGACCCAAATAGCACTAAAAAAGCGGTATGGCTTGCCGGGGAACAGGGCAGAGATCAGTTTCCAGAAGATGGCCGTTACATTATCGATAATAAGGTCTTTTTTGCGCGATATGTGCCAGGGCGCGGCACTATCGTCACAAAGGATGTGGCGCTCGCTGATGAGATTGTCAAGTCGGGCGCTAACGACGAGTCACTTGCAGAAGCTCTTGGGTATAGCTCCAGTAAAGTCGACGGTGCGGATTTAGTTGTCGAAGCTCTCGACACAAATGGGAACGTTGTTTCCGCTGAGTTAACGACGGCTGCTAATCTGGGAACAGCACAAGAAAACGCAGCAGGATTGTCGCCACTCGGCGCTGCTGGCGTTCGTGTGTTGTCAGCAGATCAAGCTCTTGAAAACCGAAAGCGAAAGCTTGAAGACGAAGCACCACGCGCTATGGAGTTTGATGATGAAACTCTAGAAGAGCTTGGTATGACAGATCAATCTGTCTTTGAAAACATGGGTGAGGAGCAAAGGCAGCGGTTTGAGCAACGTGAGATAGAAGAGAATAGGACTATCTCCGAAGCAGAAGGCGAGGTCATTGCTGAATACGCTCCCCGAGATACTTCAAAAGAACCGTTCCCGAATGAGATTGAGTTGCGTGATGAGTATACCGAGCAATTCGGTGAAGACGCCCAGCTAAATGAATATACCGGCTCTGTGATGAAAAGAGCTATTGAAGAGCAAAAAGCCTACCCGGAAGCTGCGGTATATATTGTTAAGCGGCGCGGTAAGTTTCAAGTTGTTCGGCAGGATGTGGCTGAAACACGCTATCGCTTTCAGCTTAACGGTCGTGATGAGCGCTTACCCTTAATTCCCTTCCTTCAAAAACAAATAACCTACGCGCAGGGGCGTAAAAAAGAAGATCGCAATGCCATTCTTATTAAGCCGGATGGCTCTCGCGCAGAAGTTAGCCTTGTTGCTCTCGTTAATGCTGGTCGAATACTCGTTGAAGGCAATGAGGGAACTCAGTTTATAGATGATAAAGCGGGTAATTTGAACGCGCAGCGCGCCGGTATGGCTGAAATGTTTGCCACGCTTGCTGATAACAACTACGACCTGACTGACAAAAACGGTGTCAGCTTGTTGGACAACGCTAATTACGAGCCTAACGGAAAGTTTAAAGGGCTAGACGTTGAAGCGGCAAAAGGCGGGCGTCGTATTAGCTTTATGATGGGACGCGGCGTTTCTACTTCGGAGGTAAATGCTGCAGAAGTGCGAGAGAACACCAGCGATGTTGGTCCGGTAAATGCACGTCGAGATTTTGACCCCGAGCTGGATGGCCGTAATACCGCCGAAGAAGATCCCAGTGATGTAGTGCAGCGAGCTGCTAGTACAGAGATGGAGACTGAAGAGGTCTCCCTTCAGGAGCCTACTCGTGACGAGGTGTTTGGGGGTAACCCAGATCGGCGCGCAGGTGGTGCACCCACTACCGACGCACGGGTCGAACCAACTCGTCCAGTACGGCCAACAGCAACTTGGCAGAGTGACCCGATTGTTAAGGGCGTGCACGACGAGCTGCAGTCTCGTCTTGACCTTGATGAGCGACCTTTGATCGTTAGTTTTTCTATGCTGCAGAGTATGTCAGATGCCGAAGTACGGAGTCGGTACGCGCCTCCAGTTGCTGCTGCAATTCTCAACATGCGTCGCTTACTGACTGAGCGGTCGACAGCTTTCGGGTACTACGACCGCCAGACAAACACCATCGTTGTCAAAGAGACCGGCAACTCCATGCAGGACGCATTGGTTCTTGCTCACGAACTTGGACACGCACTGTTCCGTCAAGAGCAAACCAAAGCTATGGCAAACCCGGCTTTGCGCTCTCGTCTGGAAGCTGCTTACAGAGCCAACAAAAAATACGACTCTTACGAGCGATTTGAGAATGGCTTTGAGGAGTGGTATGCCGATCAAGTTGCTCGTTGGGCTAGCAAGCAGTATATCAACCGGCAGGCTCGTAACCTACCCGAGCGCCACTTTAAGAAGTTAGCGAGACGCCTTAAGGATCTGTTTAACAGCATCACGCGCGTCAATTTTAAGCGTCGCTTTGCCAACTACGACATGGTCAACGAGACGTTCGAGCAGTACATAGAAGGTACGTTAGACGCGGCGGCACGTCACAGCGCAGAGGCCAACACGCAGACGACGCAGCAAACTTTAATCCCTGACATTGTAGAAGAGATACAAGAAAACCCAGAAGCTAACGCCACAGCTCGCGCTTACAAAAAAGTGACAAGGAACAGCTTGTTTAACGCAATTCGCAGCTTGCTGCTTCCTGCAGATAACATTCTCCGTCGGGTAGCGGGGGATGAAATTGCGGATATGTTCTACGTCCGGTCGCAGGATTTGGCAGCACGCGGCAAGCTTGGTTTCCTTCGCGCTACTAACACGACTATTGGCCGTTGGAAAAATCGGTTTGAGCGTGAGATTGGCGATATGAGTTCGCCTGAAGTGCAAGCGGGTTTCCAAGAAGCGTTTAGCTCCACCCCGACTGCCCAATTGACCGGCGTAGCGAAGCAGATCCGCGATTACCTAGAAGCGTTCTACGACGAGTACATTGAGCCAAGCAATACGGGTATTGGTAAGCGGCCTGATTATTTTCCAATTTCATTGAATCTTTTCGAGATTACCGAGCGCCGCGCTGAATTTAAAAAGCTGTTGCTTGATAACGACCCCACACTAGACACGCCAGAGAAAAGATCGGCAGCTGCAAAGAGTATTGACCAAGCAATCGACCGCCTTGTGAGGCTTGGTCAGTCAATTGAAGAAGAGCCTGCTATTGATCCTACGAACCCGGCGGCGGCGGTAGAGCAGGCGATTAAGCTGACCGCTAATATTGACAGGGAGCTATTAGGTGATTTCGTAAACTCCCCCGATGCGGCGTTTATCGACTACATGCGTCACGTTATTAAACGTATCGAGTTCAACAAAGCGACAGGGGGGCCAGAGGCGTTGCGGGAAAGACTGGACGAGTTGTCAGACGAAGACCGCAATACAGCTGAAGACATAATAGCTACGTACCTTGGCTATCAAAAAGAGCCTATCGCTCCGTGGATGCGAAAGTTAAACAGCTGGGGTCAGTTTTTGCAGTTTATATTGATCTTGCCATTCGCCACTATTGCTTCGCTGCCTGATCTGGCGGGTCCAATAATCAACTACAAAGATTTTAGTGGTCTGTGGATGGGTTTTAAGCAGATCATCGCTACAGTTAAGAATCGCGAAGAAGCACAACAACTTGCCAGAGATATAGGGGTTGTTACCAGCGAAACGGTTGCCAACGCGTGGGTGACCCAAGCGGAGCAGGACTATATGGACCCGCTTGTCCGTCAATTGTCAGACGGCTATTTCCGGCTCATTGGGTTGGATTTCTTTACTAAATTTAGCCGGGAGTTTGCGGCTAACATGGGTGTGCAGTTCCTGCTTAAGCACGCCCGTAACGAATTCGATAATCCTAACTCTACGCGGTACTTGCAAGAACTGGGCGTTACTGCCGAAGAAGTTTTGGCGTGGAATGAAAACAGAAACTTCGACACGCCCGAGGGTACTAAAGTGCGAGACGCGCTGGCGCGTTTTGTTGAATCATCGATTATGCGTCCCAACGCTGCAGAACGACCTGTCTGGGCTTCTGATCCCCGATGGGCTTTGGTTTGGCAGCTAAAGGGTTATTTCTATAGCTACTATAAGACCATCATCGGTGGGGTACTGCGCGAGGGCAAAGCGCGCGTAGACGACACGACTGGTGCAGCGCAGCTTACCGCTGTCTCAGCCATCTTGATGCTGACCGCAGTTGCGACCATGCCACTTGCGATGATGGGCATGGAGCTGCGTGAGTATGCCAAGAACGGATTAGCGTGGTTATTGCCGGGCGTTGAAGCAGATCAGAAATATTTCCGCTCCGATAAAATGGACTGGGATGATTACTGGTTTGAGATTATCGAAAAGTCTGGGTTCTTAGGGCCACTTAGCATGGCGCGAATGGCGCATCAGAACTCGGAGTGGGGCGGCTCTGCGATCTTCAGCTTGTTGGGGCCAACCGCCGAAACAATTGAAGAGGCGTTTAAGAATGGATGGCGCGTAGACCGTACTTTCGGCAATCGCCTTGCGCCGATTTATAACCAGTTATAGAGAATTTAAGTAGGGGACTTACATGCTTGAAGCACTAATAGGACCAGTTACCGGACTTCTGGACAAGTTCATCCCTGACGCGGACCAAAAGGCGAAGCTCGCCCATGAGATCGCCACCATGTCCGAGAAGCATCATCAAGAAGTTATGCTTCAGCAGATTGAAGTGCTCAAGCTGGACGCTAAAGGGAATTGGTTCCAGTCAAGCTGGAGACCGCTGGCTGGCTATACCTGTGTGCTTGGTCTAATGGTGAATTTCCTTGTTGCACCGATTGCTGCGGGCTTCGGCCTGGAGATTCCCCAAGCGGACGCTGGGGTAATGATGCCTTTGTTACTTGGCATGCTGGGATTGGGGGGAGCGCGCTCGTTTGAGCGGATAAAGGGGGTGGGTAAATGACGCCCGAGCAGCTCAGCGCATGGAGAATCGTCCCGCGATTACTCATGGTCGCAATGCTTGTTATGACATATCGGGTCGTGGAGTGGTTTATGACGCTTCCTGACCCGCTGCCCGAGCAGGCAGCGTTGGTGTCTGTCATGACAGGGGCGTTGACGGGGGCGTTCGGCCTGTTCTTGGGGAAGAAAGAATGACGACTTTTAAGTACTTCAAGCTCAGTGATTTCGACTGTCAGGAGACAGGTGAAAACGCCATGGACCTTGAGTTCATTAGCCGTCTAGATGATCTGAGAGAGGCATGTGGATTCCCGTTCATTATTACCTCTGGTTATAGGTCGCCCACTCACAGCCTTGAAGCAAAGAAAAGTGCACCGGGGCAACATGCTCAAGGGATAGCTGCAGATATTGCTGTTACTGGAGGAGCGCAAAGATGGGCAATTGTGACCAAGGCCATTGAGCAGGGTTTTACGGGCGTCGGCGTCGCCAAATCGTTCATCCATGTGGATCGTCGGACACATTCCCCAATGCTTTGGACTTACGTTTAATTATTAGTAATGGTAATATAAACTATGGCTTACTCGGATACTCTCGAACTTGTTCAAGGTGACACGCTACCGAGGGTAGTCGTGACTTTGAAGGACGCTAGCGAAGCGGCTGAGGGCGCTACGCTGGACCCTAATAACCCTGATACTTGGGCACCGATTGACCTAAACGGGGCCACAGTACGGCTCCGTATTCGGGAGCTTGGTTCATCAACGGTTAAGTCAACGTTGACAATGACGGTGAGTGACGCAGACAACGGCGTTGCCACAACTGATTTTCCCGCGCCAGCGCTCGACACGGCGGGGATTTTTGAGGGGGAGATCGAAGCTACTTTCCAAGACGGATCAATACAGACAGTTGTCGATTTACTTAAACTAAAGGTTAGAGCTGCCTTCGGATGATTCGCGCTTCCATACAGCAAGCACTGCTTAGAGCAATTAGCAAGGCTAATGGACAGATTAGCCTTGCGGACGTTCGCACAACAGAACTGATTGCTACAAACGTGCATTTGGACTCTGGATCGTTGTTTGTCGGTAAGATCATTTCTTTAACTGATGAAATGTTATTGGCCGATCTTATGCGAGTCGCAGTGGAAAAAGCCATTATCGATTCGGCAGGCAGTTCTGATCTTTACGTTGCTCACTTGTTCAAAAATGTTTCTGACGTGGTGTCCACGGGCACGGTTCTGGACGCCGCCGCTATTCAATTTGCAAAGAATGTCTCAGAAATGGCTGAGGCTAGCGATAGCTTTAGTTTTGACCTCGACACCGTTTACGCAGATGCGTGGTCGGCAACTGATATAGCTCAGATACATTTTCAGCCTGCATACTCAGACGCCGCGTCTAGTACTGACAGCTATCTATGGAGCTTTTCTAAAAATCTGTCAGAAGCCCCACAAATTACTGACGCGCAAATATTTACAGTCAATAAAAGTTTAACTGATACGCCCGTAGCTGCAGACGTGTTTTCCCGTGTAGTACAGTACGTGCGAACGTTTAGCGACTCAGTTAGTGTTGGAGACTCAATTTCTCCTTCAGTACTTCAGGGCTTAAATCAGTTCCCCCAAAATACGGCGGGAGCAACAGACGTTGCTGCTTTAGATTACAGCAAGCCGGTTTCTGACAGTTCGTCAGCGACCGACGCCCCCTTCTATGCCTTCGATAAGGCAGTGAGCGAAACGCCTTTAGTAACGGAGCAGGTAGGTAAAGCGCCTAGTTTGGTTAAGTCGGATGGTGCTGACGCCGCTGACAGCCCCCTTTTGCTGCTTGAGAAAAACTTTGGCACCGGCCTGCAGACAGGCAACACAGCAGAGGTTAGTGAGAGCACTGTTTTCACGCTTTCTTTGGTCAAAGCGGAGACGCCTTCGGTCATCGACACGTTTGCTAAGTCATTTTCAAAAGTTATTGCTGACACTGCTGACATCTCGGATGCGTTCTTACTTGAGGAAGTGGTTAACCCCAGCAATACAGCCAATGCGACAGACGCTGCTGCTTTCTCCTTTGGCGCGAACAAATCAAACACTTTCGATGCAGCGGATGCTTACGCCGCCGCATTTTCCAAGACCCTAGAAGACCCCGCCAATTGCTCCGACACGGGCGTTCTTCTGGCTCAGGGCTACGTCAGTAGCACTGATTACTTCAGCGACGACTTTGTCGGAGTCAAACGAACCCTAACCTAAAGGAACTAAGCCATGATCATCGATGGACTCAAAGCGAAGGGAACACTGGACATCATTGTTCGTGGCCCCGATGGAAGTATCAAAGACGAGAAGAAGGTTGAAAACCTGATCGTCGATACTGGACTGGACTACATTGCATCTCGCATGAGCGGTACGAGCGAGAACGTAATGAGCCACATGGCAGTGGGCACTGGCTCTACTGCTGCGGCTGGTGCTGACACTGCTCTCGGCACCGAGCTGGACCGTAACGCCTTAACCAGCACCACGGTTACAGACAACTCTATTGCGTATGTTTGTAGCTGGGCCGCAGGTGACGGAACTGGTTCATTGACCGAAGCCGGTATCTTCAATGCCTCTTCAGCAGGAACCATGCTCTGTCGTACGGTCTTTGGCACTGTGACAAAAGGCGCAAGCGACAGCATGACCATTACGTGGACTATTACGGTCTCAGCTTCCTAATCTGAGGAACTAGCATGGCTACTATAGTCACGCGGAGTGGAAAGGGTTCACCTCTGACTAACACAGAGGTGGACTCTAATTTCACCAACTTAAATACAGACAAGCTAGAAGATGCGGCGGGATCGGCAGCGTCTGATGGAAATGAGTATGTAAGGAAGGATGGCGTTTGGGCTGTAGCTACAGGCGGCGGGGCTAGCGTAACAACGTCTGCAACCGCACCATCTAGTCCTTCTGATGGTGACCTGTGGTTTTCGGAAACGAACGGTGTCACTTACGTCTACTACAACGATGGCAACTCCAGTCAGTGGGTAGCATCAGGTACTCCTTCGGCATCGGTTGCAGGAGGAACTACTCTTGATGGACTGACCGATACCAGCTTGGGCACTCCGTCAAATGGTGATCTTCTTGTCTATAACTCATCGACATCCAAATGGGAGACAGGCGCTGCTCCGAGCGCTGCCGAGGCAGACAACTGGGAAAGCGACGGCTATCAGTTAAATGGTGCAGCGCTTACTGGTAACTGGAACAGACTCGGCTCTTATATTGGAACAGGGATGTCTGTTTCGAGCGGTGTTTTTACATTTCCATCCACTGGGATCTACAAAGTACAGGCCGACTTTGAGTTTACTTGTTTTAGCAGCGCGGTCGAGGCTGCTATCTCAGTTACAGGTAGTAACGGCGTTTCATGGGGCAACGTCGTCACAGTAACAGGCACGTTAGGCGAAAGCTCTTACGACATCAGTAACGGAAGTGCCACTTATATTTTTGATGTAACAAACACGTCTACCCACAAAGTACGCATATATGGAGTAAGCGCCAGCTCTGGTGACTCGCTGGTCGCAAGACTATATTTTGAGAGGCTAGGTGACACATGAGTTTAGATTTCCCCGCTAGCCCTTCGGATGGTGACGTTCATAACGGATTCGTGTACGACTCAACGCTCGGCGTTTGGAATGTCGCCAGCAGCAGCGGTCTATTTACTATTACGAATAGCGGCTCTAGCGCTTATCTTTTTAGTGGCTCAGGAACGACTTCAGATTCAAATCCGACTCTATATTTGACGCGGGGGCAGACCTACGATTTTGAGGTTAATGCCTCTGGTCATCCTTTCTATATTAATAGTACAAGTGGCACGGGCACAGGGAACGCATATTCTGATGGCGTAACAAACAACGGCACCGCTGTAGGGACAATTACGTTTACGGTGCCAATGGACGCCCCATCCAAGCTCTACTACAACTGTCAGTATCACGGCTCTATGGCAGGGGAAATTATCATCCCCAGAGCCGCGCAGATCGATGATCTCAGTGATGTAGATACATCAACGACAGCGCCGACTGATGGGCAGGTTCTAACTTGGGACAATGCGAACAGTCAGTGGGAACCTGCTACAGCGAGCGGCGGCATAGCGTTGACCGACCTCTCTGTTACCACCAACACCGCAGGCACAGCAGCCCTTAGCTACAACAACAGCACGGGCGCTTTCACTTATACGCCTCCTGATTTATCTGGTTACTTGACCAGCTACACAGAAACAGACCCCGTATTTGTAGCGTCTGCCGCCTACGGCATTACATCCACTAACATAACCAACTGGAACACAGCTTACGGCTGGGGCGATCACTCTACAGCGGGTTATTTAACTAGCTATACAGAGACTAATGACCTGACGGCATCTGTAACGTGGGCAAACGTGCCTAATGCAAATATTACGCAGTCCAGCGTAACCCAGCATCAAGCCGCTCTTTCGATCACTGAATCGCAGATTAGCGATCTCGGAACGTATCTAACCGACATCACCGGACAAAGTATCGAAGATTTGTCTGATGTAAACGCCATGACGCCCACAGACGGGCAGGTGCTTACCTGGGATAACGCAAACAGTCGCTGGGATGCAGTATCTCCGAGCGGCGGCTCGTATAGTAATAGTAGCGTTGATAGCCACCTGAACACCAGTACCGCCGCCACAAACGAAGTGTTGAGCTGGAACGGCACAGACTACGACTGGGTTGCACAGTCTGGCGGCGGTGGCGGTGGGGCATCTGTAACCACCGCAGATACAGCACCAAGCTCCCCGTCTGACGGCGATCTTTGGTATGACACAACTACTCTGCGGCTTTACGTTTACTACAACGATGGATCTTCGTCGCAGTGGGTCAAGGCTAACCCCTCCGGTTCCCGCGATTCCAATACATCTGTGGCGATCCAAGAAACTGCGCCGAGCAACCCCAGCTCGGGGGATATGTGGTTCGACCCCAACGCTCTCAAGACCTACATCTATTACAACGACGGCGATTCAAATCAGTGGGTGCAGGCCAACCCGACAGGTGGCGGTGGGTCAGGGTCAAGCGGAGCAAGTAACTCAAACATCATCGCCCTAAATATGTTCTTCGGAGGCTGAAATGGCGGCACCTAACATTGTAAGCGTTGCAACTCTTACAGCGAAAACGGCAGTGCAGGCTGTTGGAACCAGCGCCACGGCGATTGTCTCCAATGCGGCAAGCTCTGGGAAAGTAATCAAGATCAATGCGCTGTATATCTCCAACGTAGATGGCACAAACAACGCTGAGATCAACGTAGACCTTTACAGGTCATCTACCGCTTATCACATAGCCAAAACGGTTGTGGTGCCAGCAGATGCGACCTTAGACGTAATTTCAAAGGCGATTTATCTGGAAGAGGGCGATGACTTGCGACTGACTGCAAACGCGGCGTCAGACCTTGAGGCGGTTTGCTCTTACGAGGAGCTTAGCTAATGGCTCAGTTTCCCTCTATCTCCGGCGCGTCAGGCGTTTGGAATTTAAAAGACGAAAGAACAGCTAAAATGGGCGCTAACTGGCCCAGCTTAGAAGCAGTAGCAGACTATCTTGTTGTGGCTGGTGGCGGCGGCGGAGGTGGAGGAGACACTAACTTAGATGGTAATGGCGGTGCAGGCGGAGGCGGAGCGGGCGGATACCTCAGCGTAACTAATTTCATTATTACTGCCGGTTCTACATATACCGTGACAGTCGGAGCTGGCGGTAGCGGCGGTGGTCAAGCTAGTCAAGGTGCAACAGGTAATGACTCTGTTTTTTCAACATCTACCGCTAGCGGCGGCGGGGGTGGCGGCGGAAATAGTAGCACGTCATCAATAAAAGCTGGAGGTGCTGGCGGCTCTGGCGGCGGGGCTGGGTCACCATCAAGTGGAGGCGGCGGTGCTGTCGGCGCTGGTGTGTCGGGTCAAGGTAATAATGGCGGCGGCGCGTATGGTGACAATTATGGCGGAGGCGGCGGCGGAGGTGCAGGCGCGGCAGGGCAAAACTCCCCAAGCGATGGCTCTGGAGGCGACGGCGGTGGCGGGGCTTCTTCCTCAATTACAGGATCTTCAGTGGTTTATGCTGGAGGCGGGGGAGGAGGCGGCGGAAAAATGAATGTTGCGGGCGGTAGCGGCGGCTCAGGTGGTGGCGGCAACGGTGGCGGAGTAAGCGTTACAAATTCATCAGGCACAGTTAACACTGGGGGCGGCGGCGGTGGCGCTCCAGATGGCTATCAAGCAAGCGGTTCCGCAGGCGGTGCCGGTGTTGTAATTCTTCGCACTACTTCAACCGCATCCGCAACCACTGGATCGCCAACCGTAACAGCGGACGGCTCTTACAACATTTACAAGTTCACCGGATCAGGGAGCATAACTTTCTGATGGCTCATTTTGCTGAAATCGGATTAGAAAACACTGTGCTTCGCGTGATTGTTGTGAATAACGCAGAGCTACTTGATGGCGATGGCGTAGAGCAGGAGTCGCTTGGCGCTGATTTCTGCCGCGATCTGTTTGGTGGCACATGGGTGCAAACCAGCTACAACGGAAACATTCGTAAAAATTTTGCTGGAGAAGGCTTTACTTATGACTCTGGTAGAGATGCCTTTATACCGCCTAAGCCTTTTGCAAGCTGGACGTTGGACGAAGCAACGTGCCGCTGGGAAGCCCCAATACCTTATCCCGATGATGGGCAAATGTATTCGTGGGATGAAGCCAGTGGTACATGGATTTTGGTGAGTGAATAACTATGGCAGTTAATTTCCCAAGCAACCCCACTAACGGGCAGACCATTACCGTCAGCGGGATCACTTACGCTTACGACTCTACGCAGGGCGTCTGGTCTGATAACCCGCAGGGTCTAACTCAGGCTATCGACGCGCTGACCGACGTAGATACGTCCACCAGTGCGCCCACCAACGGCCAGATCCTGCAGTGGAACAGCACAGACAGCGAGTGGCAACCGGCTGACGCGGACGCGGGTGTGACGGTATACGCAACGATTGATGATCTGCCGCTTACGGGCGTTACTGAAGGCTCCATGGCGCTAGTTGACTCTACGGATAAGCTCTACATTTACAGCGATACTGGCTGGTATTCAATCAGCATCGTGAATCAAACGCCGACTATCAGTGGTGTTAGCGCGACGTATGCACTCGCCACAGATGGAACGGCTACGACAGTCACGGTTACCGCTACTGATCCAGAGGGCATTCCTCTTACCTACAGTATTGTCAGCGATACGTCTGGCAGCGTTGCCACGGTCGCGCAGGGTACTGGATCAAATACTAATCAGTGGACTATTACGCCAAGCACTAACACAGCCGATGCGGGCAGCTTCACGCTGGTGTTTAGGGCTAGTGACGGTACAAACATCGCGTCGGCAAGCTCTACGTTTAGTTTGGTTTTTGGTCCTGCTGTTGTTCAAGACAGCAACTACACCACAGCGCTAATTACTTCTGTGGGAGCTAACAACGCAGTTAACAATTCGTTTACTGACAGCTCATCAAATTCTCATGCGATCACCGCCTATGGAAATGTAACTCAGAACACGTTTAGTCCCTATAGGCACGGTGGGTATTCTCATCTTTACAGAGAGACCGTCGCAGAGTCCCACACTTCCACGCTCTCCGCTATGGGATCATCTGCATGGACGATAGAGGCATGGTTTTATAGGACTGGGGGTAACGGCTCTGGAATTGACGTTGCGATTCACGTAGGCGCAATAAATTCGACTACCGGCTTTGCTATTGGTTTACAAGGCTCGACAACAACATTCCGTGCCGCAGGAACTACCGATTCTACTTTTAATATAGCAAATACGACGAATCGGTGGATACATTTTGCATTTGTATATGATGGAACCGACCTAGAGTGCTTTGCTAATGGCTCTTCGCTAGGGACCGTTACTAGATCATTAAATATTACGGATACCACCATAAATATTGGGTACAACTACACGACCTTTAGCTACGGAGGGTATATCAAGGACGTCCGCGTATCGTCTGTGGCGCGATACTCTAGTACTTTTGATGTCCCAACTGAAAGCTTCACTTCTGACACAGACACTTTATTTTTACTAAACAACGCTACACTAACAGACGATTCGAGCAACGCAGGGACTATTGGATTCTCTGGCGCTCCTTCGATATCAGCTTTTAGTCCTTACGACCGTGAAGAATACGACGCCGCTACGCATGGCGGGTCGATTTACTTTGATGGCTCTGGTGATTACGCAGGAGTTGCAAACGATGCGTCGTTGCAAATGGGGACTGGTGATTTTACTTTTGAATGGTGGTGGAACCCCGATCACTTCGCAACAATGCGCCCTCTTAGCGCTCTGGGAACAGGCGCGGGAGCTTGGTCAATCGTAATGCTTTCAAGCGGCACATTTGACTTCGTATTTGGTACTAGCGCCGTTTTCACTTCGGCTATTGATTACGAAATTAATAAGTGGACTCACATCGCTGTTGTTCGAGAAAGTGGAACTGTTACTTGTTACGTTAATGGTGTTTCAAAACGCACAGCGTCTAACAGTTACAATCAAAACGCGACGACGGGGATAGGCATAGGATACGACAGCGCAGCCCCCTCTCAGGTGTTTAAGGGTAGCCTTGCGGATGTGCGTATTGTAAAAGGCACCGCTGTCTACACTTCTGCGTTTACTCCCCCGACAGCCCCACTGACAGCAATAACTAACACCTCTTTACTCCTTAACGGAACAAACGCAGGCATTATCGATAAGTCTCAGTCTGCTAAAACAATCACGTTAAACGGTAACGTCAAATCATCTACCGCTCAGACTAAGTACCTGACCTCGTCTATGTCTTTTGCGGCGCAAACAGACTTCTTAACGGCTGAGCTACCAGGCACTATTGGCACTGGAGATTTTACTATTGAGTGGTGGGCGTACTTTACAAATATAAACCCTGGGGGGTCGAATTACCGAGCCATCCTAGACATGCGCCATGCTGGCGATACGTCCAATCTGTGGCTGCAGCAAAGTGGTGACGGGTCGTGGTCGTATTACCCGAACTATCCAACGACAGGCTTCACCTCATCAACTTTTAGTAATAATACTTGGCATCACATCGCCATTGCTCGGGAAAATGGGACTATTCGTTTTTACGTTGATGGGTCACTGACGGGAAGCGGATCAGATAGCTTTGACTACGACTCTGTCTTTTTAACTTTAAACCATTACAACTCTAGCATCAGGAGGTGGACAGGGTATGCCTCAGATCTGAGAGTCACCAAAGGTTTGGCACGTTACACAGCCTCAGACGAAACCGCCAACATTCCATCAGCCGCTCTAGAGGGTTAACAGATGGCCGCGTATAACTTTCCCAACTCACCTTCTGACGGCGATACGGTAACCTCGAACGGGATTACTTACACCTACAGCAGCAGCAAAACGCGCTGGGATGGTGCAGCCGCATCAGGATCAAGTACCACGGTATATGCAACGATTGACCTGCTGCCCTTGTCTGGTGCATCGACCGGCGATCAAGCGTTTGTCACAGGCAACAACCGCCTGTATATCTGGAACGGCACCGGCTGGTACAACATTGCTTTGATCAACACCACGCCCAGCATTAGTGGCGTTAGCGGGTCTTACGCTCTTGCGGCCGACGGTACACCTACAACGGTTACGATTACTGCGACTGACCCCGAGGGTCTCCCGATTACTTATAGTATTGCGTCGGATACGTCTGGAAATATTGCTACTGTTTCACAGGGCACGGGGTCTAATAGCAACGTCTTTACCATCACTCCGAGCACCAATGCGGGGACGTTTAGTCTGACTTTCAGAGCAAGTGACGGAGTCAATATCGCGACGGCGGTAAGTAGCTTTACGTTGCAGCTTCAAATTGAAGACAGCAATTACACAACCGCTTTAATTACGTCTGTGGGGGCAAACAACGCTACCAACAGTTCGTTTACTGACTCCTCCACAAACAGCCACACAATTACCGTCAGCGGCGACGTAACGCAAAACACGTTTAGTCCGTATCGACATGGCGGGTATTCGACTTACCTTGATGGAAATGGCGATACTTTAACAGTGCCGTCAACATCAACAGTGGCTTTTGGAACTGGCGCGTTCACGGTAGAAGCGTGGGTTTATATCTTATCAACAGGAGATCGGGGGATTTTTCAAACAGGAGGAAGCCATTTCCCAACGACTGCGTCCGCTTCTTCTGCGATACAGATTACTAACAGCGGAACTAAGTGGGCTATCTATGCCAACAACACCTCATACCAAAGCACCGTGACGTACTCTTTGAATCGGTGGTATCACGTTGCTTTAGTTCGTGGCACCAACAGTTATACCACTCTTTATGTAGATGGGACGGCTGTGGTAGGAGCTTCCGACGGGGCAAACTACTCAGGGACGTACTTAGGAATAGGCGCAATCTATGGCGCTGCGGCTGCTCAATGTTTTAATGGTTACATCCGCGACTTTCGTGTTGTAAAAGGCACTGCCGTCTATACGTCTGCTTTTACACCGCCGACAGAATCCCTCACGGCAATAACCAACACCAGCCTGCTTACCTGTCATCTTCCTTATATAGCAGACGGCTCAACTAACAGTCATTCTATAACTGTAAATGGCAACACCAAAACAGAGCCATTTAGCCCCTACGACTACAACGGCTACTCAGAAGGCAGCAACGGCGGGTCGATATATTTTGATGGATCAAGCAATATCACCGTAGCAGATGATCCGAGTCTAGAGCCAAGCGGAAATGATTTCTGTATTGAATTCTGGCTTTACCCACTTGCGACGGTAGGCAATGAGCAAGCTCTTTTTGTTAAAGGTTGGTCATTTGGAAATTTTGGATCAATTCTGCTTTACACAGGTTCTGGCGGCTCAAATTATGTGATGTATGGTTCTTCAAGTGGTAGTGCGTGGGATCTGGGGTCTAACGTTGATACCGGATGGGCTAAAAATGATTTTAAATGGCAACATCTATGTTTCAGTCGAGATGGCAATACGTTTAGATTTTTTAAAAACGGGAAGCAAACTGCAACATTCACCAATACTCTGTCATTCATGAACTCAAGTGACAGTCTAGCCATATTGAGCGGTGCCACTAACGGCAATAGGCACACAGAGGCAATTGTTTCGGACCTTAGATATGTTGTAGGTAGCGCAGTGCGTACAGCAGACTTCACACCTCCAACAGCACCACTAACAGCTATCACCAACACCTCTCTGCTTCTTAACGGCACGGACGCTGCCATTATTGATAAGTCTCAGTCCGTCAAAACGATCACGTTAAACGGTGACGTTAAGTCGTCCACTACTCAGACAAAGTATTTAACTTCGTCAATGTATTTTGATGGGGCGGGTGATTATCTAACCTTGGTTGGTTCTGGCGATCTAATAGGGAACGCAAGTAAATTTACGATAGAGGGTTGGTATTTCCCTGATGCGTCATCTTCAGGATTCGACGCAATTTACGCAGACGCCGCAGGATATGCGACGGCTGGCCGTCTCTATAATAATGGCGGCACCCTGACGTTTTATTGGACAAGTACCGGAAGCGTAACAGGGTCGTCTGGGTGGACATCTGGGCAGTGGAATCATTTTGCTGTGACCTACGACGGCACTACATTAAAAGTGTTCATAGACGGAAGCGAAGTTGCTTCAACTACGTCCGCGTCGTTTTCTGGCACATCAGATTTAACAATTAGTAATAGCACGTATCCGGCGCATGGGTATATTTCTGACTTCAGAGTTACCAAAGGTCTAGCCCGCTACACATCTAACTTTACCCCACCAACTGCTGCGTTAGCGGGGTAAGACTTTGTGGACCCGCTTTCTCTTATGGCGATGGCAAGCACTACCTTTAAGGGGATTCAGGTGCTGGTTTCAAAGGGTGCGGAGATTGAACATGTCGCACAAAAGCTGGGTCATTGGTACAGCTTAGTAAGTGATCTGCGGCAGGTAGAAAAAGAAGCTGAAAACCCGCCGCTGTTTAAAAAGATGTTTGACGGCGAGTCGGTGGAAGAGCAGGCGCTAAACGCAGTTATTGCAAAGAAAAAGATTGAAGAGCAAGAGAGAGAAATACGAGAGTTAATTACTTGGGCCTACGGTACTGAAACGTACAAAGAAATGATGCAAATGCGCCGCGATATTAAGGCGAAGCGGGAAAGACTGATCTATAGGCAAAGGCGTAGGCAGCAGCGAATGTTGGATGTATCGGCGTTAACAATGGCTTTTATTTTTTGTGGGGGGATTGTTTACGGCACCTATTTAATCATTGTTAGTGCCTGACAATATTAGCGTGGATAATATGGATGATAAGTACTGGGAAGCTTTGAACCGAATATCGACACATGAAGCCATGTGCGAGGAGCGATCAAAAACAATTTTCAAGCGGTTAGAAAACATCGATGAGCAGCTGGCACAAATGCAGCGAAACATGTTTTTGATTGGCTTTACTCTGATTAGCGGGATGGCTGGACTCATTATCACGCTGCTTTTGCAGTGAGGGGCGTATGGCATATTTTAAGCGTGACAGGTTTAGCGGGATTGCACCGGGCGTCGCACCCCGCCTGTTAGCAGAACAGTTTGGTCAAAAAGCAGAGAACCTTGACTTTGAGTCAGGCCGGTTTGTTCCAATACCTATTGAGGGTACGACGGTTCACACGCTGTCAAATTCACAGCGTCGCTCAATCTATTACTACGACAACAGCACCAGCCCCATGTGGATCGAATGGAATGAAGATGGCGTTAACGCTGTAGAAGGTCCGATCCCCGGTGATGACGAGGGTCGCTTGTATTGGACTGGTGAAGACTACCCGCGAATGGGTATTTACACAGGCTTATCCAACTGGGCAAACCGCGCCGATTACCGCCTGGGGATACCTGCGCCGCAAGCCGCACCCACGATTACTATTACCGGCACCTTAGACACGACTGTTACTGCCGAAGAAACAGCGTGGGTCTACACGTTTGTGAGTGAGTTCGGTGAAGAAGGACCGCCTAGCGAAGCTTCTATCATATACGAATTTACGCCGACCACAGACGGCGGCACAACAGGTCAGACTGCAACTATTAATATACCTAGTTACAACGTATCGGGTGATTTTGCGTTTGGCTCACCGGCAAAAAAACGTATCTACCGAGCGAACGTAGGCTCGAATGCAACGGACTTTCAGTTTGTAGCCGAGGTGTTGTATTCAGTAACGCAATATTCTGACGCAAAAGAGGCGACGGAATTAGGCGAAGTTATTCCTTCTACAACATGGATCGGTCCGCCAGATGACGACACTACTAACTACCCTGACGGACCGCTGCAAGGACTGACGCCCGTAGCAAACGGCATATTTGCTGGGTTTACAGGCAAGCGACTGTGTCTCAGCGAGGCGTACTTACCACACGCGTGGCCTGTTGATTATCGGATTACGTTGGAAAATGACATCGTTGCCATAGGTACAACAGCGAACGGGGTAGTCGCGCTGACGGACGGCAAGCCGTACTTTGTCACGGGCGTCGACCCAAGCGCCATGTCAGCGGTGCAGATCAATCTCGAACAGGGGTGCGTCAACGCAAATTCTGTCGTGGATCTAGGAGACGTGGTGCTGTATGCCGGTCCCGATGGGCTGTGCGCGATTTCGGGCACCGAAGGCAGAGTAATTACGCGCGGCCTCATATCCTCTAAGCAGTGGAACGACGACTTTTACCCCGAAGACATTCGTGCCTTTGAACACGAGGGCACTTACGTTGCGTTTTATACAGACAGCAGCACGAATACGCATGCGGGCTGGGTATACGATCCACGCGCAGACGAAGCAGCTATTTGTACGATTACAACGTCTGCAGAGCGGCGAGGTGGTTACAAGAACCCAAAGACAGGCGAGTTGTTTGTCATCATCGGGAACGCAATTCAGCCGTACAGAGGCAGCACCACTGATAACCGCCTTGGAGCATGGAAGTCCAAAAAGTACGTGACGCCTGCTCCAGTTAGCATGGGATGGGTTTCGTTAAAAGCGGAGTCTTATCCCAGCACGGGGTCAAAGAACCGCGTTCTTGTCTGGGCAGACGGCACATTAATTGCTGATTATTACATCACCTTCGATAGCAGTACAAACACGTATACCCAAGAGGTAACCACTCCTTCCGGCATATCAGACGCAACGTTGTACGAGCCGGTGATGCGCTTGCCTGCCGCAATCGGATCAGAGTGGGAGGTAGAGATACGCGGCGTCGTCGCTATTGATGAAGTTTGTTTGGCCCAGAGCATGGATGAGATTAGGCAGACATGACGACTGGTGACGGACGCCGCAATCCGCGATCTACTACCGCGACGAAAGTCCCCGGTATCCCGAAGATTCCTACGAAAATCTCTGCAGAGTTGCGTCAGTATCTTACGTCCCTCGGGGAAGCGCTTGAAATTCGTCTTGGTCGTAAAGGTGACCCACGAGACCGTGCCGTTACGCTCCGCGAACTCACCGACGGCGGTTTAAGCGGAGTAAAGCTGCGCGTTGGCACAGTAGTAACTACTACTGGTCCACAAAACGATCCGAATGCAGAAGCTCCAGTTGCACCTACTGGTTTTCTTGTAACCGGAGGTTTTTCCTACATATCATTAAGGTGGAATTGGCCGGGACAGTCTTACTCAGGTCATTCTCTAACAGAAATATGGCGTAATACAGTAGACGATAGAACCGAAGCAGGTGGTAATCAAAGAATAGGTATATCACCTGGCACTACTTTTATTGATCGTGTAGGCAGCGACGCAAGTTTTTATTACTGGATTCGGCACGTAAATGTAAACGGCCAAGCAGGCCCATTTAACGCTGTAGCTGGAACGTTAGGTGAGACACAGCCTGACGTTACTTATCTTTTAAATTTGCTTGCTGGCTCAATAGGAGAGAGTGAGTTAAATCAAGCGTTAACAACTACTATTGATGATATTGAGACAACTGTCGCTGACCTTGAAACAACTTTTGGGTCAACGTCATCAGCTGCGGCATCTGCGTTAGCGGCTCAAAACTCCGCTACTGCAGCAGCAGCTGATGCAGCAGCTACTGCTGCTGATGCGCTGGCTACAGCAGCAGACGTGTTAGCTACAGCAGCTGATGTACTTGCTGCCGGTGGTAGTGCGTCTCTTGCAGCGACTAGTGCTACAAATGCGGCGTCTTCTGCAAACACAGCAAATACGGCTGCATCTAACGCATCTTCAAGCGAAACTAGCGCTGCGGGTAGCGCTTCTAATGCAGCAGGTAGCGCATCTGCAGCGGCTACTAGTGCTACAAATGCGGCCAATAGTGCGAGTCTTGCAAGCGCATCAGAAGGAAATGCATATACTTCAGAACAAGCTGCGGCTGCAAGCGAGTCTAATGCGGCTGGTAGCGAGTCTAATGCTGCATTATCAGCAACAGCAGCTGCTGGCAGCGCAAGCAACGCAAGTCAATCCGCTGCGAATGCAGCTTCTAGTGCAACTCAAGCAGCTACAAGTGAGTCCAATGCTGCTGGTAGCGCGAGTTCAGCTTCTAGTTCAGCTACAAATGCGGCAGCGAGTGAAAGCAACGCTAGTCAATCCGAGGCCAATGCAGCTTCAAGCGAAACCAGTGCCGCTACAAGTGAATCAAATGCAGCGGGCAGCGCGTCTGGTGCAGCTACTAGTGCTACAAATGCGGCTGCTAGCGCAAATGCAGCAAATACAAGCGCTGGTAATGCAGCAACAAGTGAAACTGCTGCAGCCGGTAGTGCTACAAACGCAGCAGGTAGCGCTTCTATTGCCCAAAGTGAATCATCAAATGCAGCGAGTAGCGCGACACAAGCTGCTGGCAGCGCGACCGCAGCGCAAACAAGCGCTAGTGGAGCTGCTTCTTCAGCTAGCGCTGCGGCAGCATCGGCTACTGCCTCCGCGTACAATTTTAATCAGATTACTGCCCGATTAGATGACGTATCGGGCAATTCGTCAGGTGTCACTATAGAGGAAGCGTATCAAGTAACGGCGACTAATCAAGACGACATAACAGATCTTGAAGGTCAGTACACAATTAAAATTGATACCGGGGGTACTGTTGCTGGTTTTGGGTTAGCAAGTTCTTCAAATACATTCAGCGGCTCTAGTTCTGAATTTTATGTTCGCGCAGACCGGTTTGCTGTTTTACCTGCGACAACAGTTTCAAATGGATCTTTCCCGACTACTAATCTTTACGCCGGGCGTACTGTATATCGTAGCGATTTAGACGAGACTTATTATTACGACGCAGATAATACTCAGTGGAGTACAACATTAACTCATTTACCGTTTGCGGTTATAACTAGTCCAACAACGCTGCAAGGCGAAACAGTGCCTGCCGGTGTTTATATTGACACTGCTTTTATGAATAAAGGCCGTGTCCTTGACCTAATTGCAGGCAGCGTTGTTGCTGATTTTATAACAGCGACAGCAGCTCTAACCGCGCCAAATATCTTTGGCGGCACATTTAACATGGGGCAAATCAGTTACAACAATAGTACTGATCCCCGTGATTGGACTATTACTAATAGTAATACACGCGCTAGTAATTTCTCTGTCGATGCACTCGGCGTGATGCATGCCAACTCTGCTGTGATGGAAGGCGTTACGATCAAGGCTCCTGACGGTACGGTGCTTGTTGACGCAGGTGGCATGACCGGGAGCAGCGGCGGTAATCTTGTTTATAACGCGAATTTTAGACGTGGTGAGCTTACTTTTAACGAAAACACGTCGACGTGGACAGAAGACACAGCAGATATTGATGGATTTGTTAGCTATAGCGGCACGGTATTAGAGCGAAATGACCTTGGCTACATACGTGCTGGTGATAATTCAACTGGCACTGGGTATGTCCGCTCTAATACGCAGCGTTTTCCAGTAGTGCCGGGAGAAAAACTATACGTTTATGCACAGACGAGTACTTTAACTGGGCTGTGGATGGCAGTTACGTTTTACTCTCATTCAGATGGCACATCGACAACTGGGTCTGTGGGGACCGTTTCCGCGTCAAATTCAAATGGTGACTTTGACTCCGAAGCGATTACTGCGGGTGGGAATAATCGACAGTCGTCTATTGCAGCGATAACAGTCCCAGCTTCTGCTGAGTATGGGGAAATTAGATTCGGTTCTAATACGGGTGATTACGTCTATTACTACAATGTAGGTGTATCACGAACCCCGCCGCAGATTACACCTAAGTATGTGTCTACATATATTCGTGATCTTTCGGTCGATACACTTCAGATTGCGGGCAATGCTGTCACCGTTCCTATCGGTGTTGATGATATTAATGTTGGTGACTGGGTAGCGTATTCCGGCACTACTTCTGATACTGCTATTGGCACTAACTGGGGGCTTGCGGCGCACACTGGGAGCGCAGGTGGACAAACAGCGGTTCCTCTGAGCTGGGATGATGCTGACAAAGCTCCCGAGGCGATTAATCTTATAGCCTGCATTAATGTTCTTGGTCAGTCCGGTAGCGCTCATAAAACTGTGCGCGTCCGTTTGATTCGGTCAACCAGCCCTACGTTTTCTTCTAATGTGATTCAGGTTCAGCAGGTGGGGGGGTCGCAACGCACGGATTTCAGTGCGACTTATTCGCTGAATGCCACTATCGACGTGTCGTCTGCGAATCTTCAGCCAAACACAAACTATTACTTTGGCTTGCAAGTTCACGCAAATGATCAGGTAAACAGCACTGCGCCTTATAAGATAGGGGCTAATGGTTTGACGGTATTGGCGGCTAAGAAATGAGCACATTAATTTCATTTGATAGTCAGGGAAAAATTATAGGTCGCACAAGTGCACCCGCAGCGATGGTTGAACGGGCGGCAGAAGGGTCCGATTTTGCGATTGCCGTAGATGGCATTTTTGCAACAGAGCAGGCTCCTTACGTTGAAGACGGTGCTTTGGTAGAAAAGCCAGATCGCCCAACTGACGAGCATATCTTTAATTACGCCACGAAACAGTGGGTTTATGACCTGACCAATCATCGGCTACAGAAATGGGCTGAGATTAAAGCGGCTCGTGACACTGAAGAATTCAGCACTTTTACATGGAGCACGCACACGTTTCAGTGTGATGAAACAAGTCAACGCCGCATACAAGGCGCTGTTCAGTTAGCTCAGCTTGACTCTACTACTACCCTGGATTGGACATTAGCAGACAACACAGTACAGACATTTAACGCGACGGAGCTGCAGCAGATAGGGCAGGCGCTTGCAGCACACGTCAACGCATGTCACGTCAAATCCCGTACAAAACGTGGGGAAATAGACGCTGCAACGACTCAAACTGCGCTCGACGCAATTACTTGGTGAGGTGAGAAATGCATAAGGGTAAACAGTGTTACATTAACGAAAAGCCCGGCAAGAAGCAGAAGATGCCGAAATCTAAACCTGCTCGTGGGTATACAAAAAAGAAGAGCAAGAATTAGGTACAGTTTTGGGTACAGTTGAAGTCAAAAAGTGTCTAAATAAGACCTATATTCCTGTCTAGTAGATGCTACTAAAACCAAGAAAGTCTAACTAAATCAGTTGATTACGATCTGATTCCGACCCGAGCCTCCACAAAAAACGGCCTTTGTAAGTGCCTGTTTTTGTTGATATTAAAAAATCGCTGTTGTAATTTCTATCAAAAGGTACAATTTAGGTACAGTTGATAGGAGCCAAGATGGCGTCGATACAGCAAAGAGGCGATAAGTGGCGGGCGGTTGTTAGGAAAGCAGGATATCCAACGACTGTCCAAACATTTGACACTAAAACTGAAGCCAGACAGTGGGCAAAGCGGACGGAAGCAGACATTGAGTCCGGCGCTTTGTTGGCACGCAAGCGACAATCACAAAAGAAAACTACGTTTGGCGACCTGATTGATCGTTACATTGAAGAAGTCCATCCGCTCAACAATTTCTGCGAATCCAAAATTGCTACTTACCGGCTGACGCAACGCGACATCGGGCACTACAAGCTGCATGAGATTACGATTGAAAAAGTCTTGGACTATGGGCGGCAACGTAGGCTTGGTACAGACGACAGGAAAGGTGTAGCACGAAGCACGCTTAATACTCAGCTGCAGTATATGGCGGAGCTTGTTGAGTTTGCTCGCATCTCATGGGACATGCCATTTGAAACAAACCCTGTGAGAGACGCGCGCTACGCGCTTGCAAAGATGAAGTTGGTGGGTCCGAGTCGCAAGCGTGCACGTAGGCTTGCTTCTGGCGAGTACGAAAAACTTATGGAAGCGTCAAAAGGACACTGGATCTCACACTTTATTGTTATTGCTGTGCACAACGCTATGCGTCTTGGGGAGATACACCGGCAGACTTGGGAAGATGTGGACTTTGACAATCGCACACTAACTATCCGAGACCGCAAAGATCCTCATGAGAAAGAAGGCAACGATGAAACAATCCCCATGCTCCATGAGACATGGACCCTGCTTCATGGTTTATGGTTGTGCAGCAAGCAGCGGGGCAGGGTGTTTTGTCAGGTGGCTACAGCGGGTGCTGTGTCAGACAAGTTTGCAGACGTTGCCCAGTTAGCCGGATGTCCTGATCTGCGTTTTCATGATCTTAGACACGAGGCATGTAGCCGTTTGTTTGAGCAAGGGCTTTCAATAGAACAGGTAGCCTTGGTATCCGGTCATAAGTCATGGGACACCTTGAAGCGCTACACGCAGCTGAAACCTGGAGAGGTGTTGGCTGTTATAGAGGGTAATTAATGACTTTTGATTCAAGGTAAGCAGCAACTTCGGGCGTGGGAAATAAATATTTTTTACCGTTTTTGATATAAGGCAGCGTTAATTTACCGCGCGCTGCCTGTTTGTAAATTGCATCCTTTTGTACTTTGAGAAGGTCTGCCATTTCACAGAGGTCCATAAACGGACCATACTTTTCAAGAAGTATCTGTTCCATCGTGGAAGGTTCCTAAGAGTCGATTTAAATACCACCTTGCCTTTTCAAGGTCTTGTATTGGTTTGCCTTTGTATTGATATCGCCAAAGATATTTAAGGCAATTTCCTTTGAGGTAACCCTGAAATTCGTCTCGAGACATTGATGCTTGGATTGCTGCAATACATTCAATGTTGCCGCTGTTGTAATGACTTGGTTTGTTTACCTCGTCTTGAATATTACCTTGACTAATATCGTTTTTCATCATTAATCTCAAATAAAACTGTTTTTTTGCTCAATTAATTACATAAGTTAAAAGTGGCAAGAGTTTTGCTTCTAATGTGTTGGAAGGAGGGCAATTTGGTATGGCTATTACTTCGAGCGTATCGTAATTTTTACGTTTGATGATATACCACTCGGGTGTTCTACCGGGTGTGAGTCGAGGTTTTTCAAGTTTTAGCATATTGGAACACAAGACCATTTGACCGCTATACCCAATAGGTCGCAGGTCTTTTTCCAGACGAATAGCGCAAACAGCTTTGTTATTTTCTTCGCAGACTGTAGTAATAATACGTCTTCTATAAGCTATTTCGTGGAAGTTTGGGGGTGTTTTTGGGTAGACATACAGCACGGGGACGCGAATGCGTTGCGCTTCTATTGGTTTAAAATCTGGATCGATTTCTAAAGGGTCGACTTCGAGGAAATTAGCAAGCTTAGCAACGGCTTCAGCGTGCAGTTCAGTCATGTTGTTTAGATACTGACTAAACGCTCCTTGTGTCCAGCCTAATGCAACAGCTGCTTGGGTTTGGTTTATTTCTAGTTGATGCTTTTTTTGATCCCATATACGTCTCAGATTTTGTACCGCTTTGGGCAATTGTCCGCCCATGTTGCTATCCTCCTGATAAGCAGTGTTTCGTTATTAGCGCCGCTAACTCTTTGAAATTATAAGAGTTTGGCACAAGCTTATCTTGTGTTGATGTTGTTGTGATGTTGGGTCCGTAAAAAACTTGCGCTGACTGCGCCCACCCCACAACCAGGAGAGTAGTTTGTCCGTACAAAGCAACTTTTGTCAACCAAATTTGCTGTAATTTGGATAAGCCAAAGGTGACCATTGTTGTTTTGCGTTTGGGTAGTTTTATGTACTTGTACTCAACCCACAAAGAACCGGCGGGTCCACAGTAGAAAGCATCAGGGACGCCGCCGGTATAGGTATCGTGGATTTTCCAGCGATACACTTCAGGTGAAAGATGCCGATGCACGGCTTTAATAAAGCCGTGCTCGTTCAATCAAACCTACTTATCGAAAGGCACGTTTGCATACTCTTCGTATACATCCCCTGCTTTTTCGTAGGCTTCTTTTGTGGCCCAACCCAGCTTGTTAATAGTGATGTTCTGGTAGCTTGAGCCACCTGCTTTAGATGTCTTCAGCTCAGAACCCACTTCCCAAACTGTAGCAAAGCGGTCGCCACCAATGTTGCGGAGATTTGTGTTCCACAGCTTTGAGGTTTTGGCTTTGCTTTTGTTAAGGTGAAACATAACTGGCTGGTCCGCGACTTCACCTGTTTTTGGGTCAATAGTTAGTACCATGTGCGCGTGATTCTCATATATCTCGTAGTTTTGCTTGTTAGCATCTTCGTGATTCTTGAGGTGC
>Ga0255781_10000394_pt1 | contig 34499 bp, 50 predicted proteins | sample 101ome_21_FD_179979 | JGI IMG/M metagenome (GOLD analysis project Ga0255781, IMG submission 179979) | Coastal salt marsh microbial communities from the Groves Creek Marsh, Skidaway Island, Georgia - 101413BT metaG (version 2) | ecosystem: Environmental > Aquatic > Marine > Intertidal zone >... | reverse complement strand
TTGATAAATACGTCACCTACATCCCCGGTTTTGTAGTAGTTTAACAACCATTCAGTGTCGTAATTTACCGAGATGTTTGTCATGTCTAATGGGGCAGGGAAGTTAAAGTCTTCTTGCTTGATGTCCCACAAGGTCTTTCCGGTGCTTCCCACCGGCATACTAGCCCAATCCTTAGCCCCTAAGAACTCATGTATGTCGCCATGCTTCCAATTCAGGCTGGCATAGATAGCGCTCCTACGAGAGCCCCCTTGCATAACCCGGCGACCAATCTCGTTGATCATATTCATTTTAGGGATAGGGCCAGACGCCTGACCGCCCGTCTTGGCAATTGGAGACCCACTAGCCCGGTACACAGAATAATCTACACCGATGCCGCCGCCGGTCATTAAAGCGCTTTCAGACTTCCACGATAGGTTAGCCCAATCTTCCCGACTATCTTCCTCGGCCTTCAGGAGGTAGCAGTTGTTGAAGAATTTATTAGGACGCCCAGCATAGTAGAGATATCTGCCGCCGGGGATAAATTTCATCTCACGCACATATTGCGTCAATTGATCTTGGTCTTCTGGTGACAAAAGATCTCCGCACACATCATCGATCAGAGTCTTGGCTAATGCATCCCAAGTTTCCGCACCCTCGTGACGATATTTGTGATTAAAAATATCTTCACTAAACTTAGATCTAAATTCTGGATTAAGGTTTGATTTAAAGCTGCTCATCTATTGTCTCCCGAGCCCTGAATAACTCCACGGGCCATTCTGCTATTAAGCTTGTTGAGGTTTTTTTGGGCCACGTAGGCCATGTCTACGCCGAGGTCAGTACACAGGTTGGCTAAGTACCACAGCACATCTCCCGCTTCGTCGGCTATCTTTTCTCTGAGTTCTGGGGTAAAATTACCCTTGTTGTCCCGTAGGACTTTCTTGATTTTCCCCGCCACTTCACCGGCTTCACTGAGCAGGCCTAGAGCGGGATAAATTATGTAATCTGCATCATCATAAATGGCAGTTTTTACGGCTTGTGTTTGGTAGTCTGAAAAGTTCATAGCGGCTCACCTCTTTGATGCATTTCGATTAAGTCCTCGATAAAGAACTTCATTTTGTTGAGGTCGTAAGCTACGTCTGTGCCCTGCTTTTCGCCGAGCCGATAACAGGCTTTAAATATATCGCCCCGGCTCTTGCTCATGCCCTTAAAGCTGATCAGATGACGCAGCTCAGTAGCGTGAGTGGGTAAGACATAATACGAAGTAGAAAGCCCATCAGACTCAATTTTTATGCGGTCTTTTGGGCTACAATCCATTTTATTTAGATCCCATTTAGCCATGCTTAACTCTTCTTTTTGAATGGGATGATCTTGCTCTCGGCAATGGCTTTAAGGAGTTCAGGATCTGCATCGAAACTGATCTCTTGCTCTGCCTTCTCGACCATTTCAGAATAGGCTTCTACGAGAGATCCTACGTGCACAAACGTGTCCTTCAGATCATCGAATAGGACGAACATTCCCCGCATTAGGCAGGTCAGGTACTGCGCTATCTCAGGCTCTAAATCTTGGTCCAGATACTGAGACCCGCTTACGTTAAGCCCAGCGTCATCATCCAGCTCAACGTACAACACGAGGGTGTTTATAGGATCTGTGCCATCAGACATTAGACTGCGCCAATAGGTCGAAGAAATATTCCGCATCGATAACTACCAATGGCTTCTTTCGATCCGCCTTGATTACCGAGATGGGTTCTATCCCTTGGGGTGAATTTGCTGCCGCCTGATCCATGATCTTATAGACGGCAAATGATTTATGTGCCTTACACTCAAAGCTGAGTGGGATAAGGCGCTGGGCCGCAGGCGATAGCTTCAAATCGGCACCGCCTGCGCCCATTGATGTTGAAAGAATGTCGGCAGGCTCGAGGCTGTTGAACCGATCTAAAAGTTGATCCCGAGTCCATTTCTGGAAGTTACGCCCTTTTGCTTTGGCCGAGGATGTTTTCAAAGTTTTTTTCCAGCATACTCAGTGTACCAATAGTACTTTGGGTTCTGCGCTTGTGATAAGGTCATGGGCAAATTCTGAGCTTTGGGCCAACAACTACCAATAAAAGGGCAGAAACCGCAGGTAGCCGGGAGCTTCTTAGATCCCGTAGGCTTCTTTCGAAAAAACTCCTCTTCAGGCTCAAAACAACGCTTAAAGCGACCGTCCAATGCCTTTAGATTATCTTTCATGCCTTGGATTATATTCTTGGTATCCTTGGCTCTAAGAGTGGCTTCGACTACATTAATCTCACCAGAACTCTTATCGACAACGATCCAGCCGCCGGGCTTCTTATTCTGCGCTACGGAATACCCAACCAGTTGGCCTAAATACCCAAAATCATCCGACTCTTTAAGGCCCTCTAAGCCACTGCTCCACTTGTTCTTAAAGGCCCAAGGCGAAGCTGACTTAACATCAAAGATTTTACCATCGATCTCAATATCATCTTCGCCTCGGACTTCCGTACCATCGAGATCCAACTTAACCTTGTTTTTGCCGCCGGTAATGTTAGCGCCTGACGCCCGAAGGATCAGTTGCATAACAGCCTCGATTATATCCCCGTGCAGCATACGCACGATAAAGTTATAGGGTAATCGAGCCTTTGGCTTGCCCCGCTTCTCCATTTGGAGTTGGCAGGACGGTTTGGATATGTTGGACATTCGAGGACGAAACTCTTCTTTCTTCCGAAAGAATTGCTTATGCAGAGCGTCCCTGATCATTTCTACGCATTCATCGATCCATTCTTCCTCGATTTTAATCGGCTCATTATTACTGAGCCGACTACACGCTTTGCGTATTTTTACCTCGAGCATTAATCTGGTAAGTCTACGAGGTCTGCATCAAGGTCAGCTTCGACTGATTCCAAGGCTTTTAGGGCCTCTTCATTCAGTTCGTAGTTCTGCCTATTTTTCCTATACGAATTTTCAATTCTGATATTTTCTTCCACCACCATGCGAGCAATCTCGACTAAGGTGGCTTCGGCATCATCATCCATACTCACAGGATTTTTAAGATCTGGGGTGTATTTCCAAGTGTAGTAAACTACGGACCCCATCTCTTGTTCTTCAGACGTTACATCAATCCAGTAATCGCTGAACTCTCGGCCATTAATCCTAGAGATAACGCCTTGCTCAAACTTCATGTACGAGCTGCGCTTATTCATAATAATGCACGGTTGGTTTTCTATCGTGACGGTTTTTCCATCGACGGTTTGTCCCTCGTAAGACACCAATCCACGTAGCTGCCGAAACAGATTAATTGAATCGTACTGGGCCTTCTTTGATTTCGGCCAATCCGCCATGTCCTTAGTCAGGGGCTTACCGCAACGTATTGTGCCTAGCTCATCCCGAGGCTCCATATTTAAAAACGGTATCATTATCGTTTTGTTACGGGGCCGCATCTGCTCTTCATCAAAATCTATCCACTGATATAACTGAGACAAAACCCTGACCCGCACACTCTTAGCGTACACGGGTTCGCCCAGCCCCTTCACATAAAATTCACCCATGTGTTTCTTAATATCATTACCGGATTCATCTTTTCTCTGAGAGCTGATCTTCAGTTCCGGTAATCTATTATTAGGCTGGGAATTTTGTTTTAGCGGCCTGTCGCTGGTTCCCATCATGGATCTCATTTGATCCATACTCATATCGGTGTGATACATTAACTCGCCCATTCGGGTCTCCTTTTTAGTTAGTGCTTAACTATACGGTAGCTAAGTGCATCAGTCAACACTGATCTCTTTTATTTCCATCCAATTTGGTCCAATTGCGATTTCAATATCGAGAGGGAGAATTGTATCGTAATTAAAGCGCTCCTTCATTTCATCTGCCACACCGACCATAGCCCATTTTAAGGCTGCCTTAACTTGCGGCAGCTCTTCTTTAACCACGTCACAGACGATTGAATCGTGCACACTCAGTATGATTTTTGATTTAAGGTCTCGTTCTTTGAAGGCCCGTAGTGCTCGGATACACGCCAAAGGCACGGCATCCGCCGTGGCAAATGATTGGCACGGATAATTAACCAATTGAGTATGGTTAGACACCCGACCGCTCCGCAGCCGTTTAGCATTAGGGAAAGCAAACTGCCGACCGCTAGGGGTTTGTATATAACCCTTCTCCAGCACCTCATCAGCCAAGGCACTGTGCCACTTAGCCAAGCCCTTATAAATATCAAAATAGGAATCAAAGTATTGTCGTAAGTGCGGCTCTAAACCTTTTCCCATCCCGCCATAAAGGGGCTGGAACGTCATAGCCTTCGCCGCACCTCTCTCGTCTTTTGTTACTTCACTAGCAGGCTTTTGATGAATTATTGAGGCCGTTTGACTATGAACGTCTTTGCCATTTAAAACGTCTTCGATGATCTGGGGATCTCGACTAAGCTCTCCCGCCACCCGAAATTCAAGGCCACTAAAGTCGGCTTCGCAAATAAAATTTTCTGGACCAAACCGGCTGACAATAGCTCGGCGCACCTCAAACTTATTACCCTTGGGTAAATTTTGGAAGTTAGGATTGGTGGAAGACAAACGACCCGTGGCCGTAGTGGTCTGATTAAAACTTGAATGGAGTAAACCAGTGTCTCGGCAATAGGTTTGAATGCCCTTGATAAAGCTATCCAAGTACGTGCTGACTGCATTAAGGCGAGTCATCTTGCTAAGAAACTTCACCGCCTGCAGATTATCTTTGTTACGAGCTTGGAGGAGCAGCTTTTTAATTGTCTCCTTGTTCGTCTTAAATCCGTTGATGGACACGTAGGACGAATCTACCGGGGATAGCTTGAGTCCAGCTACTTTATTAGTAGGCACGTAGAGAGCACCTTCTCCGGTACAGACCGGGCACACGTTTGTTTGTTTGAATGGCGTACCATCCTTCTTAATTTTCCGAATGCGGCCAGATCCACTACATTCAGTGCAGCAATGCGCTACAGTCCGATACACCTTTTGAGTAGTCTCTCGAACGTAACGGGCAAACTTACTATCACTCATAGGATACATCATCTTAGGCTTGCCTCGAGCATCTAGGCCTATGTTCCATTTCTCCACATATTGTTTTCGATCTCTAACTTGTCGGGAGTACACCACTTTGGTCATGTCGGCCCCGCTATTTAAGTTTATAGGCGTGTCGCCCATAACCTCTTCAACGATCCTCGATAGATCATTCTCCAGTTGGGCTTTCTCAGTCTTAAACTTGACCTCGACCTCTGATAAAACTTGCCTATCTATCTTGATGCCATTGGTTTCGATCTCGACGAGAAACATCAGCATTTCGTTCATCAAATCAAAAATAGGCTTCAGAGGTTTATTCTTCGGCAGCTCCAGCTCGGCCACTTGCTGCAGGTATATTTCGTAAGTCGATTGAACGTCAGCGATTGCGTACTCCTCAACGATGTGCAGGGGCATCCGATCAAACCCGGTGCCGTCTTTAAACATCTGAGACACCAGCTCACTCTTTTTTCGAGTTACGCCCCGCTTCTCAGCCACCTTTTCTAGACTAAACTTTTCTTGGATCTGACCTCGAGCGTAAATATACTGTGCTATCATGGTACAGAATACTTTAGGCGGGATGGTAAAACCCATCTGGGTTAGCCACAGGATATCGAATTTGGCATTGTGGCAGACAATCACATCAGCCCAATCCAGCGCCTCAACAAGAGGGGTAGGATCGTCCGGTACAACATTTTCAGCGTGGTAAAATACCAAACCTTGAACCGGCTCATCATTCTTTTTAAACCACATGCCTACGCACTTGTTGTCTGGGTTCATTGGGCTGTTGTCGTGCTTATCGCCCAACTTACGTGTGGTGGTTTCGCCATCGAGGGTAAGTACATTAAGCGACATAGCGGTTAACCTCCGTTTGAAGTTGAACTGCTTCGGTGCCGTGCCAACCGTTTAACTTATTCTTGGAAATGCTAAGATACCGGGTATTATCATCAGGATCATCGTAGGCCCCAATGCCGCAGATCAAATCAGCTTCCGAGGCCTTACCAATTTTGGAGTTCTCCATCATAGTAAAGGGCAGGATAGTTCTGTTATGGGCTTCGGCGCTGGCTTGGCTAACCCCCAACAACATACAATTATAAGTCTTGGCGGTTTCACGCAGCCGAACGTACAAGGCTCTCAAGCGCTCGTGGCCTGCATTAAAATTGCCGGGTATAACGATCTTGTCGGCTACATCGACAATTACAACGTCTGGCTCAAATCGTTTTATGCAGGCCTCTATCGTATTCAGGTCCAGACCTTGGGCATCTATAAACTCTACTTGGTCTTCGATCTCAGCAAACTTAGTTTGTACCTCGACGCCTCTGCCCTCCGCTATCTGTCGGGCGCTTATTCCGGTATAGGCAATCATGGCACGTAGTCGGGTGCGAGCCACGACCTCCTCATTACCCACGATCATGCACTTAGCTCCTTGGCTTACAAAGCCGCCGGGCGCAAAGCATAGGCTGATGCCAAAGGCAGATTTACCCACATTCGATAAGGCGAACACCACCATAAACTCGCCCGGACCAATGCCATAAACATGCCGAGATAATGTGGGGATATTAAACTGCCAACGGTTGGCGTCACTCGCCGTGGCCATTAATTCATCGATAGTTAAGCGGCAGGGTTGGGGCAAGTCATCCGGTTCAAAGTCCTCATCGATCTTACTGATCAGGTTTTTAACTTCTTCAAGGGCTTCGAATCGACCCTCTGAAATAGATATGCCGTGGTTAGCTATCTTTAGGCCTTCTGTCTTTCGGTACAGATCAAGCAATATATCCGAAGCTACTTCATTAGATATATCTGATGATTGAGAAATACGTTCAATCAAATCTGCAACAACCTCTTTCTCAGCCCGAGTGGCGACCGGGTGTTGCTGCTCGTACAGAAGGTTTAATTCGTTTGAACACAAGTCGTGATCATACCGATCATGGGCTTCTGTGATTACATTGTAGAGGTCTCGTACTTCATCTTCGAATAGAGACGCCTTGAGTCTGGTCTTGTTCTGCTCGTAAAAGTCCTTGCGTAGAAGGCTTTTAATAATTGAGTGGTCCATTTAGCACCTTGTTAGTTGATTGTTAGGTGCGTTTGGATAGCATGGCTTATAAAATAAAAAAAGCCCCGGAATGACCGAGGCTCTTAATTAAATTATAAACTACTGATTAAGTTTAATTATTTCTAAACTTCATCTTTGATATGTTAGGCGGGGTATCTCCCCGGCGCTCTGTGATTTTCATCTGCGAATTAACCACGGTAGGGTTACCTTTGATCAACTCTTCTAACATTGCCTCTATCTTCTCCTGCTCGGCTGCGGCTTGTTTATAGCCACCCTCGTCGAACAGATAATCTATAACTAATATTGCTCTTGCTTTCATTGTGCCATTCCCTTCACTTTAACGTCTGTACTGGCCTCGTAGACGAATACTTGTTTACGCAGAATATCGACTGCGGCTCTAGGTTAAATTTTTAATATGGTCAAGACAAAGCTGGGGGTGCTGTTGGAGGAAATTTCCATTTCATATATCTACAGGCTGTTTTAAAAATTATAGCAGATAATATTTTGCTATTTATGCGTAAATGTTTTCTGTAGTGCGCTCCGTAAGCCTTTAAAAGATAAGACCCAGTAAAAGAGTGGGCTACCAAATTTTCAAAGTGTCTATTGTTCAGGGTTAACAACTTTATTAATCTCCGTAACACTCATCCATTTGAGGTCATCTCTAGTTAGTTTTGCGGTAGCAGTTGTATACTGCGCCATCTTCTTAGCTATACTTAATGCTTTAGAAGATGCATCCTTGTCAAGAATAATTGTTACACGATTAAATTCAGTAAGTTTAGATTTAATAAGTGGCGTTAGTTGTGTACCTAAAAGTGCTATACCTGTCACTCCAATTCTAGATACACTACAGGCTGATGCCGCATCCTCCACTACTACGGCATGAGAATTATCACCGACAACTATGCCTCCAGACGTGTCGCCGTAACTCCACCATTTAGGATTTCGTTTATCTAAAGCCCTTCCCACGGCCCCGGTTTTATCCTTGTTAAAGAACAATACCCTATTATCAGAGGGTGAGTATTTGATGTGTACTAAACCATCTTTATACGCTCCTAATGAGTTAACTGATTTTAGATATTCAACTGCATCAGGATGGCTATACACAGAGGACAGTATAGACGGTATAGAGTTTATCTTACGAGGCAGGGCAATCTCAGACCTAGACAACCGTGATTTTAATTCTGATTGATTACGCTCAGTGTTAAAGGCCCCTCGAGCATCACAACTGGCTCTGTAGCAGTTCCAGACAATACGACCATCTATTCTGGCTATACTAAACTTCTTCTTAGTATCACCACAGAACGGACAGTTTAGACTACGGCGTTCATTAGCCCGTAGACTGATTCCTTTAACCATTTGTATCTGTTCGTTACGACTATGCATAAGTCCTACCAGTATGGGGTACGCTCGGGGCCCGAGGCCCCTCGCTTATACACTGAATAAATCATTTGTCTAGTGCTAATTACAACACTTAGTTATCGGTTTACTGGGACTTCACCCCGGTAATTACTTGATATATATAGATAGTCTACAACCCTGAAGGTCGTAGGTTCAAATCCTACTCCCGCAACCAAATCCCTTATTTTATTGGGTTAAAAGCGCTAAACTTGACTTGTCTGGGTTTTACTTGTCTTTTTGAACCTACCAGACCAATTATTTCTCACAGAATCACGACAAGTATTTTGGTGCTTCCCCGCATGTACTAATTCACGAGCCCACGAGTGGCTTATTTGGTGGTACCGAGCAGCTTCGGCCACGCTAGAAAAGTCCCGCCCAAATAATCTGCATTGTATTCCCGGCTTCACCACGGTGGTTCTCCGTTCTCATCTAGCTCTACGGCTTTATATTCTCGATTAGGTACCGACGAACTGTGTCGAGGCTTCTTTTCTATGACGCCGAGTCTGTTCAACTCAGCTTCCATATAAATTGGAACTACACTCACGATGAGATCGAGAAGACGCTCAGTCATGTTCGAGCAGGGCTTACCCGTCAATTTGGTAACTTCTGCTTCAAACAACTTCCGAGCGTCATTCACATTAGCCATTCGAGAACCTTTTTCGCATAGCCCGGGAGGCTGTTTTCTGAGTAGGATTCACGTACACTCTAAGCATGTCTCGTGAGGTGTGTCCGGTTACCGAGGCTATCTCGTCTTCAGTGCAACCAAATTCGGCTAGTAAGGTGGCACCAGAGCGCCTAGCATCTCGTATTTGTAGCTCTTTGTTAAGTCCAGCTTGGGCCCGTACTCGAGCCGCAATCTTGGCATACATCCGCTTATCGTACGGACGCCCAGTAGCTTCGTACGTTATAATAGTATCGTCGTCATCACCTCGAGGGATCTCTGATAATCGTGAGATCAGACGTTCAGAAGCGTCTAATACAATTGGGTGAGGGTTCTTACGGCGGGTCTTTTCTTGCACGAATTTAAATACGCCATCGTTAAACTTGCACCAAGTTAACTGCCTCATATCGCCGGGCCGTTGGCATAAGTCGTAGCACATGAGTAGTAGGGTGCCGACTGACCAGAATCCCATCTCGTCTGCAGTCGTGATAAACTTTTCTACGTCCTCATCAGTCCACCGAACCCGGCGACTAATTAGTTGTCGCAGGCCCATTTGCTGGAATGGATTTGCTCGGGTGTTTGGTAATGGGCCCCGGCGTCCCACATAAAACATCCGCCGCAGTACTTTTACTGCAGAGTTTGCAGCGTGTTCACTATGGTGCTTCTCTATATGTGCATGGATCTTGTCTGCGACTTCGGAGTCTACGGTGCGAGTAAGGAGTAATCCAACACGGGTGTCTGATCCTTTAAGATACGTCCCTGATATTGATTTGTATATCTGGGCGTAGGTGCGTTTAGAATTGTCAGTGAGCGTCTTGTAGCTCTTGTGCTGCGTATACCACGCCCATAATGCATCCACTGTATTGGGTGGGATATGCATTTTTTTAGTACGAGCCTTACGGCGCTTGTGGTCCTCAACCGCTTGCATCAGTTCTTCAGATCGCCTGCGTCCGTCCACTAGCGTGTAGTACTTCTCGTAGCCTACACCTAAATCCTCTCGAACAGACCGGGGTGGATTAATAACCCATATCATCCCGTGCTTACGTTCTTCTGTGTATAGATATTTATAATGTTTCATGTTGGTCACCGTTCTAGTTGCATACTAAACGGTAATATCACACTTAACTAAAGTCAATACTGGATGGCACTTGCAATAGTAGTTAGATGGTGTATAAGGGATTTATAGTTCAGTTGTGTTATTGTTTCTCCCCTCCCCTCGGCTTTGGTCGGGGGGTTTTTTCGTTAAAGGGACAAGGTGCTATAGGAGTTGGGCATAAAAAAACCCGACAAAAGCCGGGTTTTAACTACTTGCACGTCAAATTATTACTACGTGACCAAACATATAGTTGGTAACCCTGCATCAAAACCATCTTCAGGATCTGATACGGCTAATACGGTCTGCTCATTTAGCTCAATGATGACGGCAGGGGTATCGGATTCGCTGGCCATTTCAGCGGCATCTAAAAAAGCATTTCCAAGTTCAATGGCATAATCTTTATTTATTTTCATGGTTCCCCTTTCGTTCTAGTCAGTTTTTGGTCGGAATACGACAGTTTTCTCTCTTATTTTGATTTCACTGGCACGTCAAGAATTAACTACACATTTATTAATGCAATTTTATGCACATACTTATGCACATTTTTTGGTGCACATCATCTAGATAAAAAAAATCGAGATCAACTAAATGTTGAATTTATCTGATTGTCAGGCTTGCCACCCAACTGTCGGATTGTTAAGAGACCAGCACCGGCAGCCGCCGGGTTCAACTGACAGAAAGGAATGACCAAAATGACTGATGAAAAACTACCGGACGCAATGATCCTGCTCTTGCTGCATGGTGCCACTCGAGGGGATGGCTTGTGCTATCCCTTCCCGATCATCTCGAGGCCGCAGGCTGGGGAACGAAAACGGCGCACCGCCGCCGAGCTGGATAAGGCCGCCGAGGGGCTGATCCGCCGGGGATATTTGAAAAGGACCAAGACCAATTTGCAGAAACACATCTGGCGGCGGGTTCGAGGCCTCGGGGATGTGACCCTCGAGATCACCCCAGCCGGGAGGGCTGCTATCAATTGGTGATGGTATACCAGCTTTTAGGCTTTGCCCTATTCTGGGGCACAATATTCTACTGGATCTTTAGCTAAAGAGGGCCGCCCCCCGGGGCGGTCTCATTATTTGGAATATGCCCTGAGAGCGCCTGAGAGCGCCGCTGAGTGGGGTTTAGGTTTTCGCATAGTAGGATAAGGCAGCACCCTCTTTCCCCAAAAAAGGCCATTTAACTGATCATCAACAGGGTGCACATTAGGTGCTTTACTAAGTGGCCGCAGGTATGTTAAGGGGAGGCACGGGCGGTGTGCCCGAATAAAACTTTAACTGACTGGAGACGACCATGACCGACCAGACTGAATTCAAAGCTTTAGAAATCCGCCACATAAAAGAGGGCGATTTCTTCCGCCGCAAACCCGAGGCGCAAAAGGAATTCATAAGAAATCATTACAACCGCAAGGACCGTTTCGGCCCGGCAAATTACTGTTGTACCGCTGCGGATGATATTGGCCGGGAGATCTTCCTGAAGCCTTCCACCATTGTTTATGTGGAGGTGTGATCGATGCGCCCGGATCAAATCAAAAATGCCAGCGTAAATGATCTGGCCGAATGGATGGCTAACGCCTTGGCCACAACCGCCTGTATCGGCCACACCAAGGGCCACATGAATGAGACCTTTGCCGCACAGTATAGGGCCGAGCTGATCAACCGGGGGCACGACATCCCGAGCATAGAATTCTTTGGTGGGGATCGAGCCTACCGGAGCAAGATGGCCGAGCTGGGCACCTATAACGGGCCCGGATCCTTTTAAATTCGAAACGCCCCCCGGGGCGTCTGGCCACCTTGGGCAAGGGCCACTGATGAGAAAGCCCCAACTGACTGGAGACTGACCAATGAATATTCAACTGACTGACCGCACCGCCGCATTGAAAGCCACCAAAACCACCCCGGTGTGGGTGAGCAAGAAAACTAGCCGGGCTTGGGCCTGCGGGGCCGAGATGGCCGAGCTGCGAGCTGCCGGGGTTTCGATCCAAAAACTATCTGAGCAGTTTGGTGTGAGCTGGCCCACTGTTCGCAAGATCATTGCCGCTAACGCACCGTATACCACTGACCGGCCCGGTCTGGATAAAGACAGCCACCGCTTGGAGATGCAAAACATGGCAATGCAGGGGGAGTTAAAAATTGAGCGGAAGCGCAGCCAAAAGGCCCGGGATGCCTATCGGGCCGAGCGGGATAAGGCAGAAATGGCCCGGCAAAGTTACACCGGCCTGCAGGAAAGAGCCGCCGCTAATGTCGAGCGGTTGCAGGGTGAAATCGCAGCCGAAAAGCAGCGCACCAAATCAGCCCGGGAAGCTTACGAGGGGGCCAAAAAATCTGTGCGGGAATTATCCGACAAATTACACGGCACCAAGGGTGCGCTCGAGACGGCCACGAAAATTGTGGATGATCACGAGGCCCAGATCAACGAGCTGCGGGAGACCCTCGAGCTGGCCAATGCGGCCACCAATGCTCTGCAGCAAAAACTTGATCAGGCCGAGACCGAGGTGACTAACGCCCGGATCGCCGAGCAGGCTGCACATGATCGCCTGAATGACCCGAGCTGGGCTAACCGGTGGTCGAAAGAGGCGCATAATGAGTTCGAGAAACGTAAGCAGGCGGAGTTGGATCTATTGGCTGCCGAGGCGCAGCTCGAGCGCATGGCCGAAAAATTGGCCGAGTGTAGAAATCGGGGATTTTTTGCTCGGGTGTTTGGCTAAATCGAAACCGGGGCACAACGCCCCGGTCGCACCGGGAATGACCGCCCGGGCCTGATGAGAATGTCAGCCAATCAACTAACTGGAGAATACCAAAATGAACACTTTGAATTCAATTGACCGCCTGCCTGCCGAGGTTATCAGCTTAGCCCAAACGATCAGCGCCAAGGCCGCTGCCGAGCGCCAAACGATCGACCCGCTGGCCTTGTCCACCAAGCTGGATTTTAACGTGATCCAGAAGGGCCTCGGATACCTCGAGGACCGGGAGCCTATGCCGACCGAGCTGGCCGTGCGCCGGGCCGGTGTGGAGGGCAGCACATGGACGCTGCAGCGCCTGCCCAAAAACATCGGCAGCCTATTGCTGCGGGAGGACACCGGCCAGCCGTTGTTTGTGGTCGGGCAGCGGTTTGCCATTGCCCAAAACCGGGACATCCATGCGGCATTTGTCGAGGGCCTCGGGGCCGGGTTGCCCACTACCGCTTTTGATGATGGTGTGCGCAGCGCTCAGGTTACCTCGTTTGAAGGCCGTTTCTCCCGGGTGGATCTGACCTTCAGCGGCATGGCGTACGAGCTCAAACAATTATCGGGAAAGCCAACCATGCTAAACTTCAAAGCCGGGTGGTCAAATTATCACGGCGGGGGCTCGATCAAGGTGTGGGCCGGGGCCGAGGATCTGATCTGCCTCAACGGCATGATGGGGGATGTTATGACCTCGGACGCCTTCCGCCACACTGTGGCCTTCACCCCCGAGCATCTGGGCGGGTTTATCCGGGCGCAGGCTGAGATGTTCCAAGAGCGGTGCCGAGTGTGGCAGCGTTGGGCCATGTCCGAGATCTCACCGGAGGAAGCTGAGCAGGTGCTGAAGGACACCGGAAACAGCCCCAAGCACACCAAGGCCCTGATGGAACAGCTCGACCGGGAGGCCGCCGCAAGAGGCATGACCGTGTGGAGCGTATACAGCGCCCTGACCCAGTGGAGTAGCCATGCCACTGATCAGTTCAAGGTGCGCAACACCGGGGCCGATAATGTGGCCGCTGTGCTGGCCGATCGTGAGACCGCCGTGACCCGCATTGTGAGCAGCGAGGCGTGGCAACGGTTCGCCGCCTAAGTCGAAACCGGGGCCTGCGCCCCGGTCGTGACCGGACTGACCCCCGGCACCTGATGAGACAGGTTTGACCATCAGCAAATCAACTAACTTAGGAGGCCCAAAAATGGCTTTGAAAATTACCGCAAAACAAAAGCAGAAATTGCTCGAGAATGATCAGGAATATTATTTGGACCACCGCCCGGTGGTAAAGATCTTTAACCCGTGCGGGGCCGCTACGTGGCTGCTCACTAGCATGGACCCCCACGGCGTGGCGTATGGCTTGTGCGACCTCGGCATGGGCTCGCCTGAAATGGGCAGCGTCTCGGTTCACGAGCTGGCCGAGGTGAAGGGGCCGCTCGGGATCGGGCTCGAGGTGGACCGGTTCTTTACTGCCGACAAAACCATCTCGCAATACGCCGCAGCCGCCCGGGCTGCTGGCTCAATTGCAGCGTAGGGGGGCCGTGATGTTTGATGTAGTGAAAGCAGCTCGCAGCATGACCGCAGAATTGATCGAGGCGCAGCGCCGGATCGATCTGGGCGAACCACTGAGCACAACCGCAGCGGATCTAGGCCTGACGCCCTCAGAGCTGCGGGAGATGCTCGACGCAATGGGGCCGGTATCATGACCCGGCCCGTATTGACCAAGGCCCAGCGCAAGGCCGTTTATGCAGTGTGGCAGCGGTGGCACGAGAACAACGGCAGCCGCCCCGGTTTGACCGGTTGTTATCGTGATTTTCGCCGGGAGGTGAAATCGACCGTTGGCATGGATGATGCGGTGGTGGTTCAGGTGCCCGGCCTATGGCTGGCGATCGAGGCGGATGGATACACGCACAGCTGATCCTTAATGTGACAAGGTGCTATAAGGGGCCCGGTTTATCGCCGGGCCTTTTTTTGTCCGGTTTAGGCCCCGCCTACGGCATTGCGGGGAATGGTGGCTGAGAGCCTCTGAGAGCCTCGCTGAGTGGGGGGAAGGATTGGCCGAGCTGGGGTAGTGAACCGAGCAGGCGTTAGGTGCGCTCTACGGCGCTCTTTTGGCGGTGTGTTAGGTGCGGCTCGAGATCTGGCCCGGATCGAGGCCCCGGGGAATGATCGAGCAGCGGCCCGGGATGAGGCCGAGACGGGGCCGGGAATGAGGCCCGGATATGTTCAAGATATGGTGCACCCCGAGGGCCCCCGCTCCGCCGCTGCGGGTGCGTCACGAGGGGATCGAGCGGTCGAAATCCCGAGCCGGGCCGGTCGTGTTTTGGTTCTGGTCCGGGCTCAGATCTGATAGGTCGCAGGCTTTGCCAGAGATCCGGGCCGAGCCGTGGCCGATCGATCGATTGCGCCTTGTTTTTATGGCTGAATTGATCGATCTGGCCCCCGGCCAGTGCCACCCCCCCCGGTACCGGTAGCGTGCATACACCCTACCTAATTTTGGGAAAATGGGATCGTAAACAGGCCTTCACCGGAGTCGGGGTTTGCAAATTGTCAAAGTAGTATTAGCAAACTTAGCCAAGATGTAGTTATTGTGTAAATAAAGTGTGCTAAATATTGCACTTAACTATTGACTTAGCTGGTGTTTATGCTATTTTGTAGGCAATCAGCCGCAGCATACGTCGAGATTCGGAGCATCGAATGATCGGTAACGGCAATGATATCGAGTATACGCATAATGTGTACGTCGAGAATGATATTGAGGTAGACGATAACGGTACGTGTGACCTCCTAACCTTCTTATATTTTAATGACGAGGAAGAACCGCTAGAGGTTCGCAACGATTTAGAAGACGTGGTGGAGGATCTTGTCGAGCATCACCGTGAGTTTGGTGTGCAATCCTACCATTCGCTATATGCTATCGCCCATGAGCTGTCTCGTAATGCCGAGATTATACGGACTGCCGCAGCTCAGATGGAAGATAGCGTAGCCGCTGCCGAGGATTTGTTTGATACGGCGGTACCGGATGTGGACTGACGCTGAGATAAGCCACATTGATAAGGTAGAATTGCTAGAATTTCATATTCGTAAGCGAATATCAAAGAACTTACACACGATTAAGCACCGAGCCGTGGGTGCCAACCTGCCGTACAGCATAGACGTATCTTATTTTGAGCCATTTCCCCTACTTTGTCCGGTTTTAGGCATAAAAATAGATTGGTTAGCCGATGCTAAGACTAATAAGGGTGGTCCATCCGACTTTAGCCCGTCCATAGATAGGCTAATACCCGAATTAGGGTACACGCCGGGTAATGTTCACCTGATTAGTATGCGAGCTAACCGCCTAAAGTCCGATGGTAACCTCGAGGACATAAGAAAAGTAGCGGTATGGCTAGAAGAGTGCATGAGAAATAAAAAAGACGCCCCTCAGAGCGTCCGTAAGAATAGCGTACAACGTGAACTCGACCTTACGAGTAGTATATATAACCCCCGCCTAGCCTATAACTAGGTTATACCATGGATTTTACTAATTGGCAACAGAATTATTAACTGTTGACCTAGTATTGCCGTACATGGTATAACTATTAAATGGCAGAAAGATCCCTGCGCCATGCCTACCCCCATAAATCTTTACTATATTAGAGCGGCAATTGAATCCGCCACCGGTATTAGGCTCACGTTAGCTAGAACTCGGGAATACCTCGTAGAAGAGGGCTTAATAACGCAGGCACAAGCGGATCAGGACGCCCAAGAGTTCCACGGATACCAATCCTTGTACAGAACCGATGGTGTAGGGGAAACCTCTACGGATGATCCCCAAGAAATCAAAGATGATATTGATCGAGCCCTTAAAATTATGGAGAATCAGATATGAAATACGCAAAATGCGGAGCGTCTAACCCCCCGGCTGGTAAGTCAGCAAAAGTTAAAATGATGGGCGGCGGAATGGCGATGAAAAAGAAACCGGCCTACGGTTATGGCGGCATGGCACATAAGATGCCGAAGAAGAAAAAGTAATGTGGATCGGGGTGGTCTTGCTGTGCTTGTCGCCGGTGGACGTGAAAACTTGTGACGTGTTTGTTCGTACTGGTGGCGGGTTTTTCTCGGAAGAGGCTTGCTCCACCACAGTCGGGGAAGAAGCCCAAAGCATGTTAAACGGCAGACCACTCTACGCCCGGTTCAAGTGCTTCCAGATGGATGGTACGGCATAGCGGGTATTACTAATTAGCAAAACTGCCACCGAGTTAGGTGTGATATAATAATCTCTAGGAACAAATTAGGAGATTATTATGTTCAAGAAATTCTTTCACAAAATAGCAGACATGCAGGAGCGACGAGCCGCCTACCATTTACTGCACACCCTTACCGATAAGCAACTCAAAGACATGGGGATAACCCGGGGAGAGATAAGGCAAAGGGTCTACCAAAAATAGCGTTCTGGGGAGAGCGGTAGTGATAGCAGAGACTTTAGCCATAGTGTCGGCGGCGAATGCCGCCGTGGGCCAGATCAAGACATTAATAGGCACCGGCTCTGACATTACCTCAATGGGTAAGCAGCTTAATGCCCTACTCACTGCCGAAGAGACATTAAAGGCAGAAGGTGAGTCTAAAAAGAAATCCCTTCTGTCTATGGCGCTAGGACGCAGCGAAAGCAGCTTTGATGAGTTTATGGAGTTGGAACGCATTCGTGAGGCTAAGAAGGAAATTGAGTCGGCGATGCGCTTATTTGGCCGACCGGGCTTGTATGATGATTGGGTCAAATGGCAGGCCCAAGAGCGTGTTCGTAAGAAGCAGGAAGCTGAAGAGCGAGCTAAGGCTAGAGCTTTTATCGCTAATATTATTCAGTGGAGTCTTGCCCTCCTAGTGGTCTTTGGTTCGGCTATCGGCCTACTCTGGTGGACTTGGGTGAAATATGGGTGAGACATTAATCAGCCACTTTCCTCTACCTAGTATGCCCTTTCAGACGCATGTGAATGTGATTTTTGAGAGCGGTACAGGGGAACAGGTAGAGAAGAAAGCTAGGGCTGGCGAAGCGGGTTCGGTGGAGCCGATAGATGAGAATACTCCCGTCGAGAACCTAAAGCTGGTTGATCAGAGATATGCGTATAACCCTGATCCCAGCAAGCTTCGTACCCCAGACGGGCAAATTGTAGATTTCGTGGTGGCGTGATGGCGAAAATCGATAAGTCTAAGATGAAATGCAACAAGCCCCGCCGCACACCAGACGGGCCTAAGAAGTTTGTTGTTAAGGCGTGTGAGGGAGGCAAAGAGAAGATTATTCGCTATGGCGACCCAAAGATGACTATCAAGAAGAGCAACCCTAAACGCCGCAAATCCTTTCGTGCCAGACATAAGTGCAGCACGGCTAAGTCTAAACTGACCGCTCGTTACTGGTCTTGTAAGAATTGGTGATCCCATGTCCTTAGTCAAAAACATCAATAAGCGTAAGAAGGAAGGTACTTCACGCTCTAAAAAAGATAGCACTGTAAGCCCAAAAGCTTACAAGGATATGAAAGCTGGCTGGCCTAAAAAGAAGGCCAAGAAATGACCATAGAAGAACGCCAGCATTTGGATATGGCAACATATCAGAAGAACCGTAGACATATGTGTTGGGCTGCATTTGCGATGATGCTGGCGTGTACACTAGCTACACTAATTGATCCTACTCGCATGGAAGCGGCTGAATCAATTCTCATGGCTCAATACCTAGCCTTGTCTGGATTAGTAGCCACTTACTTTGCAGTGGGGTCTAAAGAAAAATGAGCGAGGATCGCCTAACTCGTATTGAGGATAAGTTGGATAAGCTGTCTCACGCAGTCGTGACCTTAGCCCGGATGGAAGAGCGGATGATCACCCTGTTTAAACGCATGGATCATTATGATGATGAGCAGAAGCTTATATGGGAGCGTGTGCGTGAACTAACAGAAGTCAGTACGTCCAGAGGACATGCGTTAAAGTTCTTAGAGCGGGTGTGGTGGATTGTACTCACGGCAGCGGTAGCTTCTGCCTTTGTATATATGAGGTCTTGGTAATGGACGAATTGGTTAAAGAAGAATTTACTGAAAAGCAGAGGGCCTTTTTAGAAGCCTTAACTGGCGAAGCTCGTGGCAACATCAGACAAGCTATGAACCTTGCTGGATACGCCAAGACTACAAAGATGTCTGAAGTAGTCCGTCCTCTGCAAGACGAAATAATTAAAAGAGCGTCTATGATGCTGGCTATGAACGCTCCCAAAGCGGCGTTTGGTATTGTGGGGGTTCTGGATGATCCTTCAGCTATGGGGGCTCGTAATTCTGTGGCGGCGGCTCGGGAAATATTGGATCGAACTGGCCTGATTAAAAAGGAACAGATCGAAGTAAAAGGTGCCGAAGGGGGAATCTTTATTTTACCACCTAAGAAGGCAGGGCCTGATGAGCTGGGACCAGAAGACTAGAAGTAACGCTACTGCAGCTATTCCGTATGCTTATGTAGCGTCTGAAGATGACCCGCTAATACTCCTGCCAAACCCAGAAGTGGTGGCATTGGTAGAGAAGGCATTTGAGTATCTCGAAAATGGGCACTCGTACCGAGAGACAGCACATTGGCTCAGTACGCAAAGCGGAAAAAAGATCTCCCATCAGGGATTGGCCAATATCTGGCGCAGGCATTGTCCCGCTAAGGAGAGTGATCGGCAAAAGGCTCTCAAGAAACAACGCCTAAAGAATAAACCTAAGACGGCAGAGGAAAAACACGCTGCTAAACTTAAACGAAAACGGTCAGACGCCCGTAGAATACTCACACTGGCTGAGAAGAAGATTAAAGCTAGTGGGATTGAAGACGAAGACAATATCTCCGAGGGCTTAGACTTTGATGCAAGGCCCGAAGAACGGGAAGTCATATTCACACCAAATCCGGGGCCGCAAACAGAATTTTTGGCGGCATCAGAAAGAGAAGTCTTGTACGGCGGGGCTGCCGGGGGTGGAAAAAGCTACGGGCTACTCGCAGATCCCCTACGATATTTTGCTGTACCTGATTTCAACGGACTCATCCTTAGACGGACGAATGACGAACTCCGTGAATTGGTCTGGAAGAGCCAAGAGTTATATCCGAAAGCGTACCCGGGAGCGAAATGGGCGGAGAAGAAAAGCCAATGGACATTCCCTAGTGGAGCCAAATTATGGATGACTTATCTAGAACGAGATGAAGACGTTCTAAGATACCAAGGTCAGGCGTTTAGTTATATCGGAGTGGACGAACTCACCCAATATGCCACCCCATTTTCGTGGCAATATCTTCGATCACGGCTTCGTACAACTAACCCTGACTTGCCGGTATTTCTGCGAGCCACAAGCAATCCGGGCGGCCCCGGGCATCAGTGGGTAAAGAAGGCTTTTGTAGACCCAGCCCCGGCGGGTAAAGCATTCGATGCTACGGACATTGAGTCGGGTGAAGTGCTTAGGTACCCGAATAATCACGAGAAGGCGGGGCAACCATTATTTCGGCGTAGGTTTATCCCGGCCACACTGAAGGATAATCCGTACCTCTACGATGAGGGAACTTACGAAGCTAACCTTTTATCGTTACCAGAAACGCAGCGTAGGCAATTGCTACAAGGGGATTGGGCAGTAGCGGATGGGGCAGCGTTTAGTGAATTTAGGTTAGACATTCACACTTGTGAGCCGTTTGATATCCCCGACGATTGGATGAGGTTCCGGGCCTGCGATTATGGGTACAGTTCATGGAGTTCGGTACATTGGTTTGCGGTCGATCCGAGCTACGACACTCTGTACCTGTACCGTGAACTCTACGTTAGCAAACACACGGGTCGGGACTTAGCTAGAGCAGTCTTGGAGGCGGAAAGAGGCGATAGAATACAATACGGTGTTCTTGACTCGAGTTGCTGGCACCAACGGGGGCAAGTGGGCCCCAGCATAGCTGAAGAAATGATCTCCGAAGGTTGTCGTTGGCGTCCGTCAGACCGAAGTGCCGGGGCTCGGGTAGCGGGGAAAAACCGCATACACGAATTACTAAAAGTAGATGAAATCACTGAAATGCCGGGGCTTGTTATCTTTAACACTAGCCGACAGATTATAGCGGATTTACCTACGATACCGTCCTGCCCCAAAGGCACAGATGATATAGATAAACGCTTCGCTTCCGACCACACTTATGACTGCTTACGCTACGGCGCAATGAGCAGACCTCGAGCCTTCAGCCCCTTTGATATGGGACAAGGCATACCCACAAAGCGGTGGGCTCCCGCTGATTCAGTATTTGGATATTAAATATGGCATTGATGGATAAACCTACCAACTTAAACCCCGAAGACGCTACTGATACTGATACAGTAGTGGCACTGGATGAAGATGGTAACGTAGAAGAAGAGAATATAGAATACTCGGGCGTAGTAGCGTTTGTTAATAGCCAATTCAGCCGAGCCAAAGATAACCGCTTAACTGATGAGACTCGGTGGCTGGATAGTTACCGGAACTACCGGGGTATATACGGCGAAGATGTACAATTTACTTCCACGGAAAAATCACAAGCATTTATAAAAATTACTAAGACGAAAGTACTGGCGGCCTACGCACAGGTGGTTGATGTGTTGTACGCCGGTAGCAAATTCCCAATTGGTATTGAGGCTCGTAAGTTCCCCAATAACGTAGCGGATGCAGTCCATTATGATCCCAAGGCACTGACGGACGAGAAGATTAAAGAGAAGGCCGAGGTAGATTACCAAGTGCCTCGGAATATTGCCCGGCCTGAGATTGCCAAGGATCTAGGCCTATACAAAGAACGCTTGGAGCCCATCAAAGATGATTTGGAGATGGGTGCGGGAACGAATCCGGGCTCTATTACATTTGAGCCAGCTAAGGCGGCGGCCCAGAAGCTTGAGAAAAGAATGCACGACCAGCTTGAGGCGACTAATGCCTCTAAGCATCTGCGGTCTACTGCATTCGAAGCCTGCCTCTTTGGTACTGGTCTGCTTAAAGGGCCCTTTGCAACGAATAAGGAATATCCTCGGTGGGATTCAGACGGTAACTACGATCCCTTGTTTGAGACCGTGCCTAATATTGAATATGTAAGTATTTGGGACTTTTACCCGGACCCGGATGCCCGGAATATGTCTGAAGCGGAGTATACGGTACAACGGCACAGACTAAACCGTACGCAAATGCGTACGCTAAAGAAGCGGCCTCATTTCAGAGACGAAAGCATTGAGCTGGCGATTGATTTTGGCCCATCTTATATGCGGGAGTATTGGGAAGACACGCTAGAAGATAGCTCGTCACAAGGAGCCATCGATCGGTATGAGGTGCTTGAATATTGGGGCGTTTTGGATGCGGAATTAGCTGAAGAAGCTGAGATCGAAATGCCTCCAGAGTTGGCTGAGATGGATCAGATCCAAGTCAATGCATGGGTGTGTAATGGACAAATCCTACGTCTGGTTTTGAATCCCTTCACCCCGATGCGTATACCATACCATGCGGTGCCCTACGAGTTGTCTCCCTATTCTTTCTTTGGAATTGGTGTGGCCGAAAACATGGTAGATACGCAATTGCTGATGAATGGCTTTATGCGGATGGCTGTGGATAATGCAGCCTTATCTGGCAACTTAATTTTTGAGGTTGATGAAACGAACTTGGTCCCGGGGCAGGATATGGACATATACCCCGGCAAAATTTTCCGCAGGCAGGCGGGTGCGCCGGGCCAAGCCATCTTTTCGACTTCGGCTAAGAACACGTCTCAAGAGAATTTGGCAATGTTCGACAAGAGCCGACAGCTTGCGGATGAGGCGACCGGCATTCCTTCGTATAGTCACGGCTCGGGGGCCGTGGGTGGCATAGGTCGTACTGCCTCGGGCATGAGCATGATGCTTGGTGCGTCTGCCCAAAACATCAAAGCCGTGGTTAGAAATATAGATGATTATCTTCTCGCCCCACTCGGCAAAGCTCTATTCAGCTTTAACATGCAATTCCTTTTTGACGAGGATTTTGTAGGAGACTTAGACGTTAAGGCTCGGGGTACTGAAAGTCTGATGCGTAACGAGATACGCAGCCAACGCTTGATTCAATTTATGCAGATGACTGCGGCAAACCCGGCGATGGCTCCGTTTGTTAAGTATGATTATATTCTACGGGAGATGGCGGCCAGCATGGATCTTGATGAAGACAAGATCTTAAATGACCAGCGTGAGGCAATCATTCAAGCTAAAATGATGTCGGAGATTCAGGCGATGATGCCTGAACAACCGCCACAACCAGAGGCTCCACAAGGAGCCCCGGCTGCAGAAGATCCTACCGGTAATGGTGGGGCTAATATAGCACCCGGCGCAGCTCCAGAACCGGGGGCGGCTGGCTTCACTGGCTCTGGTGGGGGTGCAAATGGTGGCAATGTGCCACCTCAAGATCCACAGGTACCCATTCAATAATGGATAAACATTTTTATCGTTCTCTTCTTATTTTGGTTAACGACCGAGATACGATGCAGAGAGTGCACGAATACGCCGATACTCGAATAAGCATTCTTCGGGATCAGCTTGAAAACACCAAATCACACGAGCGGTTATTAGAAATTCAGGGCTCCATAGCCGAGCTACGCCGCATTCGAACATTGCGTGACGAAGTAATTAAAGGGGCAGAATAGTGGCTGAAGAAGAAGCAAAGTTAGATAGCTATACCCCGACTCCACGGGAAAACCTACGGTACAAGTTGGCGGATTGGCTTAGTTCCACGCTAGACGATGACCGCCCCGGGTTTCTTGGGATTGATCCTTATAAGGCTAATCGTTTTGCGGGGAGAGTAACTGGTGTTGAAAACGCTTCTGATGGTAGCGGCGGGATTGGCCTCGCTGATTTTAGCCCTGTATCTCCTTTTCTTGCCGGACCCGAAATCAAAAGAGATTTCCAAACAGCCCGAGCCACAGACGACAAACTCGGAATGGGAATGGCGGTGGGCGAAGGTGTCCTCGAAACCGCTGCCGCCATCCCAGTCGCAGGAGTAGCACTCAAAGGTGCGGCTAAGGGTATTAAGACCTTAGCGGATACATTAACTGACTCGTATGACCCTTCGATGGTAGGCGGTAATCTGGGTAATGTATTCTCAACTTCAGCAAAGGCTGCCGAGGAAGTAGACGCCCCCTCGTCTATTCAAGATAGCCCTGAAACACCGGAGTCACTGGACCAATTAGCCGAAGACGTTTCTATTACCGGCGTACGGGCCACATCCCCATACAAAAATACAGTAAAAGCTTATAAATTATTTCAAGTTAAACCGAGTAAACCGGATGAATTTTTTCCTCTGTTTGTTAACACCGATAAAAGTACTCCAATGGGCCAGTGGGTGGATGCTGAAATTGGCCCAGCGGCAAAAGGTGGTAGGGTACAATCTCTTATTGGAGACCTATCATTTAGGCCCGGGTGGCATTCCGGTGATTACATATCCGCCACACATATCGGCGGTAAGACAGACAGAACTTTATCCGGTCCTGATTACAGAAAAGCAAATCAAGTATGGGTAGAGGTAGAAGTTCCAGCCGATGTAGATTGGCAAGCCGAAGCCACGTCCCGGGCTCGTACTAAAGCAGACGGAGAGTTAGACTTATCTACTGCCGAAATAAAAGATCAAATACCTGTAGGTGGTTTTTATAGATATAAGACTAACCCCAACATGCAGGGTAACTGGTTGATTAGCGGGTCTATGAAAATAAACCGTGTTTTAGACGCTGATGAAGTAAAAGCTATTCAAGAAGACACGGGCATATTTGATCTACCCACTTTGCCTGAAGTAATCGATCAAAAAGGTTTAAAGGTCGAGGACTTAACGAAGTCGGCCCAAGCGGAACTAAAACGATACTACCCAGAAAAGTATAATGCGATGATGGGTAATGATGTAGACGTTCAAATGCAGCAACTGGGTGCTGAGACTACTGATACAGACGTGCAGATGCAGGATATTCTACAGGCCCGGGCCGGGCAGATGGAATTGGCTACCGCCGACCGTATTCAACCCAGCGGCTCTGAACCATTGTTTGATTTGTCTCCCGAAAGCTACGAACGAACATTACCAGAGCAAAGCGAGATCTATGTACCTAGACCCCCGGCAGGTACAAACCGACCAATGCCCAAGAATGACCGGGCCCGGAAGGTACAGGAAAACATCGAGCCTATTGCACAGCGTTTAGCCGAGCGCATGAAGCCGTGGCTGGGTACGGAAGCGCAGTACTTTTACCATACTGGTCCCATTGTAGATAAGGCGATGAATTTAGGCTACTCCGCCGAAGAGATTTACGATTGGCTAAGAGAGTTTGCTGATGCGTATGCCGCCACTAGCCCCCGCACTGAAACTGCCCAAAATATCCGTAATGCCACCTTGGTTATGGCTAAAAAACAACTCGGCTTAGATATACGGGAAGTTGTGGGCCCCGGCGGTACCGGTATCAACGAAAAAGGCTATCCCATGATGATTGGCCTAAAAGGCGAAATCGGGGAAAAAGGAAAGCCTAACACCAGCGATGGCATACACAAAAAACTCGTAAATGCAGTTCAGGATGGGGATGGGATAGATCCAGATACTAACACTAAGCCGTATACTTTTGCTGAAAACGTCTACGGAAACTTAGATGGGTCTACAATCGATACCCACGCTATTCGAGGCGCACTCGATGCGATGAACGAGATTGAACCCGGCAGCATCCCAATTGATTTCATCAAGAAGGACTTCAGAGACCAGTATAAAGCAGATCCCAGTTCTCTAGATCCCGCTACAATGATTGATGACTCGCTAGGGAAACAAACTTTTAACAAAAAGAGTATGCAGACAGAATATGCCGTGTTCTCGGATTTATACCGTAGAGCCGGTGAAATACTCGGAGTATCTCCCGCCGAAGCGCAGGCTATGGGTTGGTTTGGGTCTGGGGAAAGTACCGGATTAGCTTCTGAGCTAAAGTCTGTAGCTAGATTGCTTGATGAGCGTATAGACGTAACTGCCCAAGCAATGAGCCAAGATAAAGAAACTATATTCCGCAAATTACTAGCTCGAGAAATACCGATCATGTCTTTGTTCGGAGCGGCGGCAGTAGGCTCTGAGGGCTTAATGTCGGAGCCGGGGCAGGGCATATAATGAGCGAACAAGCTGAATACGAGAAGTACTTAGGTGACCTCTACGAAATGGAGCAGAAGTACTTACGGGAACGCTACCCAGAAGACTTCGTAGAGCAAGACCGTCTGTACGCTTTAGAGGATGCTAGAGAAGATGCCGCACCGTCTGCACGAGATTGGGCAAAGCTGCTTCTACAAGGAATTATGGTGGGCGGCCACAAGCTAGGATTTGATGTTGGTCCTTGGTGGCAAGCTGCCAAGGGATCAGGCTTTGCATTAGGCGGTCTGGCTACTGCCCGTAGAGGCATCACTACAGAGGCTGGAGAAGAAATGGCCGAGAAAGGATTCCAGATGGATCGTAAAAAAGCAGATTTAAATGATGATGGGCAGCTAAGTAGCTACGAGGAAGCTCGAGGCATGGCAGTCCAGCAAGCAATGGACGAACCAATGGAGATGTACCACGGCGGTATGCCTTGTGGGTGTGATGGAGACGAAGAGTGTGGATGCGGCGGCGGCATGATGTCCGACCCTGTATCTGGAAATCCTATTCCGCCCGGTTCGTCGGCAGAGAATGTCCGAGATGATATTGAGGCGATGATTTCCGAAGGCGAGTACGTTCTACCGGCTAATGTGGTTAAGTGGCACGGTCTAAAACATATTATGGAAATGCAGGAAGAAGCCGAGATGGGTCTTATGGGAATGACCGAAATGGGGCTTATCCAATATGCGGAACCGACAGAACCCGATAGCGAAGGCGTTGAGGACGCCCAAGTATCGGATGAGGGTGATTCAATCGAAGAAGAAGCCGAAGAGGCACCCGAAGCACAAGACAGCGACGAAATTGAAGTGGCTGGAGTAACCGTCGAAGAGGACGGAGAGACTGAAGAAATTTACCCGGAAGAAGAGATAATAACGATGCCCGGTATGCTGCAAAAGCAGAAGATCGCATTCATCGTTTAACAGTTGCGATTGGGCTACTCGCAAACCCCGTACCTATCAACAATTGATCATTTTGTTAACGTCAACAAAATGATCGCTAGTGTTTGATTAGGACGGCCACTTTACGGCCCCCAATGAGGCAATAATGGCAAAATACAAAAGACAGAATGAGGAAGATAATGGTCTTTCTTACAGCGAAGAACTTGCGCAACAGCAAGAAGCACAAGCAGACGGCCCAGAGCCGGTAGATTCTGAAGATGCTACCTATAAAAAGCGGTATGGTGACCTTCGACGGCACCAACAACAGCTTCTCCAACAAAAGGATGAAGAAGTTGCACAGCTACGGAAGCAATTGGATCAGGCTGCAAAGGCACAGATTAGGTTTCCTAAATCCGACGAAGAGATCGAGCAGTGGTCTAAGAAGTACCCCGATGTCGCTCAGATCGTAGATACGATTGCACGTAAAAGAGCGAATGAAGCTTTGGAAGAAGGCGATAAGCGTATGGATAGCCTACGCAGCCTAGAAAAGAAGCTCACTAAGCGTGAAGCAGAGCAGCAATTGGTTAAACTGCATCCTGACTTCCATGACATTCGGCAAGATCCGTCATTCCATGAATGGGTAGCAGAGCAGCCGCAGTATATCGAAGACGCTTTGTACAAAAATACCACTGACGCTAAGGCAGCGGCACGGGCTATTGATCTGTACAAGGCTGATACCGGCAAGCGTAAAACTACGTCCAAATCAGCGGCACAAGACGTGGGTAGGCTTTCTCGTTCAGCGCCCACCGCCAATCAACGGGCAGAGTTTTCTGAAAGCATGGTTAATTCCATGTCGGATAGTGAATTTGAGAAAAATGCCGAAGCTATTCAGGAAGCTATCCGCAGCGGCAAGTTTAGCTATGATATAAGTGGTGCAGCAAGATAGTGTTTGCAATGCCACTGTATTAATGGTATAACATAAGTGGGCGCAGGGAGCGGGTAGGCCAATTACCGAAGGCATCCTATCTGTTAGTAGTTGATTGGAGGCTCCCTCGCCCACGTACAGCTTTTTGATAATAAGTTTAATCTAGACTTATTTTCTGAGAGCAATCTCTCAACCTCAGAAAAGGGCCACCCACGGGTCTACCCCTTTGTCTGATTTTCCCAAGATATAAGACGTTTAGTCCACCAGTACGGCTGGCCTGCATTCGTGCACCACCCAGTACCCAGTACTGCCACTCAATTGTCCTCTTCGGGGTTTGTCCGGGCGTTCTCGCCCTTCATGCCAATAGGAGAACATAAAATGGCATTCGCAAAAGCCTCTGGCTATACTAACCTTAACTCAGGCGGCTTCTCGCCTGTTATTTATAGCCGTAAGGCACAGCTTGCTTTCCGCAAGAGTTCTGTAGCCGAAGCGGTCACTAACACCGATTACAGCGGCGAGATTGCTGCACACGGTGATTCAGTGAGAATTATCCGTGAACCCACCATCACTATCAACGCTTTAGAGCGTGGTACTACGCTGGCAACACAGGATCTGACCGATACTGATTTCACTATGGTTGTTGATAAAGCGAACTACTTCCAGTTCACTTTAGCAGATATCGAAGTTGCCCATTCGCACATTAATTTCATGGACTTAGCCTCTGATCGTGCTGGTTATGATCTTCGTGATGCGTTTGATGCGGAAGTTCTTGGCTATATGTCAGGCTGGAAAACACCAAGCTCATGGGCACGCAATACAACCACGTCTGGTACAGTAGCAAACGTAAATGCTGGTACGGACGAATTGCTTGCCGCAAACAAGTTGGACATCACTGATTTCGGTGGTTCTGATTTGGGTGTTCTTAGCGAAGTAACATCTATTCCAGTAGCTGCCGGTGGCGGTTCTGGTGCAGTGACTTCACCATTAGCTATCTTAAACCGCATCAATCGTAAGATGGATGAGGCCAACGTAGCTACAGATGGGAGATGGGCGGTAATCTCACCAATCCTCGCAGAGATCCTTATGGACGAAGATTCGAAGCTGGTTAACGCCGACTTCGGTGGTTCTTCTGAAATTCGCAATGGTCAGCTACCAGCTAAGATCCGTAACTTCACGATCTATGTATCCAATAACCTGCCTTATGTAGGTGATCCGGGTACCTCATCTGCAACGGGTTCTGAAGACAACTTCGGGGTCATGGTTGCTGGTCACGATAGTGCGGTAGCAGTAGCGGATCAGATCGCCAAGGTGGAGACATTCCGTTCTCCAGATACCTTTAGTGATGTGGTCCGGGGAATGCAATTATATGGGCGCAAGATCCTTCGCCCAGAAGCTCTGTTCACAGCGAACTACAACGTAGCATAGTCTAGGTAGGGGCAGTGGCAATCACTCTAACCAATCGTGCTAAGAATGCTGCCTTGAACGGCATCGTGGACGAAATCGACAGCGGTGGGTCGGCAGGTACTCTGCAAATCCTAGATGCTGGAGATAACGAGTTAGCAACATTGCCCCTTACCAACCCAGCATTCGGAGCCGCAGATAGTGGCTCCGTTTCTGCTAATGCCATTACCACGGACACTACGATCAATGCTGGTACGGCAACCCAATTCAAAGTCTTCACTAGCGGTGGCTCCGAAGTCTTCAGAGGCACTGTGACTAATACCGGCGGCGGCGGTGATCTCACCTTAACCAACGTCAATCTTTTCGCAGGAGACAGGTTAGCTGTGTCCTCTTTCACAATAACGATTTGAGGAACAGGAGAAACACATGAGCCTCTCAGATACTTTTGAAACCCATACTTTAAAATACTTGCTGACTACAGATTCAGTCACACGGCCAACAAATTGGTTTGTTGCACTCTGCACCACAGATCCTACGGATTCAGCACTCGGCACCGAAGTTTCTGGTGGCGGTTATGCTCGTCAGTCAGTTGCCTTTACTGTGTCAGGCAACAACGCTTCAAACACCTCGGCAATCGAGTTCCCTGAAGCGACTGCAGATTACGGCACTGTAGTGGCTGTAATGATCATGCCAGCCTCTAGCGGCGGGTCAGCTTCAGACATGATCGTACATGCCCAGTTAACTGCCGATAAGTCTATTTCTACCGGCGATATTTTCCGCATACCGGCTGGCGATTTAGACATCAATATTAGCTGATAGGAGAGCCTGATGGGTATTCTCACCGATGAATGGGAAGTAAAGCTTCTCAAGCATATTTTCGGTCATACTAAGCTTGATATCCCAAGTAATTTATACTTGGGGTTACACTCTGGTACGCCGACTGAATCCAGCCCATCTACCGGTGAATTATCTGGTTCGGGCTACTCTCGTTATCATTTAGTCGATAACGTGCATAATAGTAATAGCGGTAGCTCTGATTCACAGATGCACACTCGTTTTATTTTTGGCACAAACGACAATCTGACCAATGGCAGTGCTATTGATTTTCCAGAGGCCACAGGCAGCTGGGGAACAGTAACGCATTACTCTGTCTGGGATGATGCGACTGCAACCACTGCGGCAAATTGCTTGATGATTGGAGCATTGTCTTCAGGAGTTGCAGTGGCTAGCGGCGACCAATTCCGTATTGCTGTGGGTGAGTTTGACTTGAATTTTCCCAACAAAATGGGTGTAGGCGCTGGCGCACAACCTACAAGTATAACCACTACAATTACTGACTATTATTATCGGGCCACTGAATGGCGTAGGCAAGTTGCCCGTAGACTTGGGTTTATCAACGAGCCTTGGAGTGCGCATAGTGGTGAGCATGATTTCACAGACTATTCTCAAGCTAGTACAAGCCAAACAGACGATTTTAACAGAACAATACATAACAGAAACGTATATTGGCCTTCAGTTTCTCTTTCGTACCCAACGGATACCTACAGTAGGGCTTTAGTAAGCGGAACTACTAATTCAGCGGTCGTTTTTGCTAATTCCTTGTACTTAGGGTTATATAGATCTGATCCGGGAAATAATCCAACAAACGTAGATAACGCAAGTTCAGGAAGTACTGGTGAGTTGTATAGTAGTGGATATGCTCGACAGCGTTTGATTACCGCAAGCGGCGGTACAATTACGTCAGTTTTTGGAACCCCCTCTACTAGCGGCGGCGTTAGTTCCATAGCCAACACTTCTGCTATTGCATTTCCTGAAGCTACTGCAGATTGGGGCCAAATAACTCATTGGGGTATTTATAGAGGCTCAGACCAGTATTATGTAAGTGGAAGCGGGGCTTATAATGTTAACGGACTTCCTGCACCAACACCCACTACCCCCCAATACGATCCAGCCAGACACCCCTTCCTAACCGGCGCTTTGACCACTGCCCGTACCGTAAATTCCGGCGATATATTGCGTTTCGGAATCGGGGATTTTGTCATCAAGTTAGATTAAGGAACCCCTATGGCTAAGTTTGCTGATCGGGTCAAAGTTGCCGTTGCTAGCGGCACTTCAGGCACAGGTACTGTTACTCTAGCTTCCGCAGAGGCTGGGTATCAGTCTGTGCCTTCTTCTTTGGATGGTCACACAGTACGGTTGGTAATCGAGGATGGCACGGCATGGGAGGTATCTACAGGTGTATATACGCACAATGGCGGTAGTAATTCTACACTTACCAGAGTTCTAACTAGCTCATCTACCGGCAGCTTGCTTGATCTATCGAATAGCGCCAAGGTCTTTATCAGTGCTTCTGCAGATGATCTTGATCTGCTTTATGCTGACATTACGGTTACTGTATCGGGCGGCAACTACCTGATTGATGGTACTGCTAATCAAACGATTACTTTAGTGCCGTCTGTTACCTACCGCTTTGATGTTTCTGATAGCACAAATGCTAGTCACCCGCTACGCTTTAGTACCACCTCAGATGGCACTCACAACAGCGGAACTCAGTTCACTACAGGCATTACGAGTATAGGTACGGCGGGTAGTGCGGGTGCTATTATTGAGGTCAAGCTAGAGCAAGACGCCCCAGCATTATACTACTACTGCGCTAATCACAGCGGTATGGGCGGCACGATCAACGTAGGCAGTACAACCTACTCCAACGCTACAACATCAGCCGATGGCCTTATGTCATCAGCCGACAAGACAAAGCTAGATGGAGTGGCTACCAGCGCTAACAACTACACTTTGCCCACTGCTTCTGCGTCTACGCTTGGCGGGATCAAGATTGGTACAGGTTTATCTATAGATGGTTCTGGAGTAGTTACGGCTAGTGGTGGCTCTAGCTCTTCTGGCGGCTCTTTAGTACCCATTACCACCACGAAAACGACAGCTACGGCAGGTCAAACTGTTTTCACTGGTTCTTGGAAAGCGGCTAACATTGCAGTGTTTCTCAACGGCGTTAAGCTGCAAGACAGCGAAGTTACAGCGACTGATACGCAGATCACTATTAGCGCAACGGCTGTAGGCGATATTGTAGAAGTTGTCGAATATGGCGCACCATTTGCCAGCCCGTATGCCAGTACGTTTCCTACGGTCACGACAGGGGCAACTTCGGTTACAGTAGACTACACCCCTGATAAAGTAGCGGTCTACAAAAACGGCGTTAAGCTTAGAGGCGGCGGCGTAGATTTCACAGCAAGCAACGGCACTTCGATCACAGGCTTTTCAGCTTTTGTAGCTAACGATGTGGTTGAGGTAGTCGAACACGGTTCATTAGCAGAGTCGGGAATTAGCACAGGAAAGGCGATTGCTATGGCTATCGTATTTGGAGGTTAAAATATGACAGCACCTAACATAGTAAATGTTGCTACCATTACTGGTAAAACAGCGGTGCAAGCAGTTGGCACTTCTGCAACGGCAATCGTTACAAACTCAGCTTCTTCTAACAAAGTGTTTAAGGTCAATGCGCTGTATGTGAGCAATATTGATGGTACTAACAACGCAGAAATTACAGTAGATCTTTATAGGTCAAGCACTGCCTATCACGTTGCTAAAACTGTAGTAGTTCCAGCCGATGCAACTTTAGACGTTTTAGCTAAAGCTATTTATTTAGAAGAAGGTGACTCTCTTAGGCTTACTGCCAACGCTGCTTCTGATCTTGAAGCTGTTTGCAGCTACGAGGAGATTAGCTAATGCCTCGCTACTTAGGTGCATCACCTAAGAATAATAACGGTATTTCCTCTGGCGTTTTTTCTATAGGGCAGGTTTCCAAAAGAGTTTTTGACTCAGATTGGCCCAGCGCTCAAGTAGCTTACATTGAATACCTTATTGTTGCTGGTGGAGGCAGTGGCGCACCTAGTGCTGATGCTGCGTGTGGCGGCGGCGGTGGCGCTGGCGGTCTATTAACGAACACTATGGAACTGACCAAAGGAACTGAATACACTATCACCATTGGTGCTGGCGGTGCCTCTAAAAACTTTGGAAACACCGATGCTTACGGAAACGTAGGGTCAGATACAACCGCCTTTGGCTTAACTGCTATTGGTGGAGGCAAAGGTGGTATTTGGGCCAATGGCGGTGACCAAAGTCTTACAAATGCTGGAGGCTCTGGAGGCGGCGGTGGTGGCCGAGGTGGTACAATCGGCGGCAATGGAACTGCGGGTCAAGGCAATAATGGTGGTAATGCAACAACGGGTACGGGATCAAGTGACGATAGCGGCGGCGGCGGCGGCGGTGCTGGATCTGCTGGCGGTAACGCTTCGAATTATGAAGGTGGACACGGTGGCGATGGGGTGTACAGCAACATCACAGGAACGATAACACCTTACGCTGGTGGTGGTGGTGGTGGAACAGAAGATGGAAAACACGGTGGTCACGGTGGGATCGGTGGCGGTGGCAAAGGCGGTGAAGCAACCTCTACGGGCCGTAGCGGTGCTGAAAGTAGGGCTTTTGATGGAGAAGCTAACACAGGCGGCGGTGGTGGTGGTGCATCTGGCAGTTCACAAGCAGACAACTACGGTGCTGCGGGTGGATCTGGCGTTGTTATAGTTCGATCTTACTCGCAAGCCTCTGCAACCACAGGAACGCCCACTGCAACTACTTTCGATGATGTTGATGGCACTAATTACGTTTACAAATTTACTGGATCAGGGAGCATTACTTTCTGATGGCACACTTTGCAGAGATAAATGATCAGAGCATAGTCCAACGAGTAGTCGTAGTTGCAAACGATGTTTTGCTTGATGAGAACGGTGTTGAGCAAGAGGCTTTAGGCGTTAGCTTTTGTGAGCAACTATTTGGCGGCTCTTGGAAGCAAACAAGCTACAATAGCAACTTCAGAAAGAACTTTGCTGGCGTTGGGTATTCTTATGATGCTGCTCGAAATGCTTTCTTAGCGCCTCGCCCGTTTGTTTCTTGGACGCTAGATGAAGAAACCTGTCAGTGGCAACCGCCCGTAGCATACCCCTCAGATGGCAATGATTACGAGTGGGATGAGGTTAATCAGGCTTGGAGTTTAATTGAATGAGCAACAACCGCAATCTTGGCAACATAGCTACAGCCATAACCAATGCTACCTCTGGGCAAGTTCTGACCTCTCAAGGTAACGGAGTTGCGACTTTTGCTGATGCCGCTACGGGTGGCGGGGGCGGTTCATTAGAAGCTGTTGCATCTGGGGCTTTAGCAAATGGTGATACAGTTGTCGTAAATTCTAATGGC